>ERZ781275.115-NODE-115-length-97297-cov-16.877059_pt1 | contig 97297 bp, 86 predicted proteins | sample MGYA00375853_ERZ781275 | MGnify/ENA primary metagenome ERZ781275 (study PRJEB29790, sample SAMN03653691) | human gut metagenome | host: Homo sapiens | place: USA: Dallas, Texas | collected 2012-07-23 | study: EMG produced TPA metagenomics assembly of the Gut...
ATAACAACTATATTGAGAGAATCCAGAGGTACATATCACTATCAAGAAGAAACTCAATGTTCTTTGGTTCGCACGAAGGAGCAAGCCGGGCGGCTATCCTATATTCCTTCGCCATCTCATGCAGGCTGAATGGCATTAATCTGTTTGAATACATATGCGACGTAATAGAAAAGACTGCAGAATGGCAACCCAATACCCCATTGGAAAAATATAGAAACTTACTTCCTGACCGATGGAAAAAGCAGTAACAGCATTAGTTTAATCAGCTGTTACTGCTTTTTTTGAATTATGCAAGGTATAAACGCGGAGACGCTTACAAGCTTTTCGTGTGTTGGTTCGTGACTTAGCCAGATATGAAGCCTTCAAGAAGAAGGTGATGCTGGAGAAATTTGCTTGGAATATAGACAAGATAACTCGCAAGGACATAGAGGATTTTGAGGAATATCTTCGTAACGAGAAGACTCTGTCGGAGAAATATCCAAAGCAGTTTGAAAGTATTTTAGAAGAGTATCCAGCTGAAATCAATGTGGTGCATACGGTGGTTAAGCTACAAGACCGTGGTGATAACACTATAATAAAGCTCGCTAAAAAGTTCAAGGCTTTCATGCAATGGTTGTATGAGACGGAGAGAACAACCAATCGTCCTTTCGATGGTATCAAGATTGGAACCGAAAAATATGGTACACCATTTTACTTGACAAATGAAGAACGTGATTTCGTTGCAGAAGCAAATCTTGCAGAAATGTTCGAGAAGTTGGAAGATGAGGACAAGAAAATATGTTCTAAGCTCCCTCTAAAAACATTGGAAACGCAACGTGATATATTTGTTTTCCAAAGTTTGGTAGGTTGCCGTGTGGGAGACCTTATGCGATTGACTTCGTTGAATATAACTGGTGATTTCTTGGAGTATGTTCCAAGTAAAACGGCAGATGAGGATGCTCCAGTAAAACCTCGTGTTCCATTGCATCCTTGCGTAAAAGTATTGATAAAGAAGTATGAGGGTATTGATAAGAATGTACGTTTGTTCCCTTTCATCAGTCCGCAAAAATACAATGATGCCATCAAGGCTATATTGTTGATTTGTGGTATAACCAGAATAGTTCAAGTTCGTAATTCAACAACTGGAGAAACGGAGATGAAGCGCATTTGTGATATTGCAAGTTCTCACATGGCTCGTCGTACTTTTGTTGGTACTACTTATAAGCTAGTGCATGATCCTAACATTATTGGTAGAATGAGTGGGCATGTGGAAGGAAGTAGAGCATTCAATCGCTATCGTCAGATAGACGATGATATATTAAAAGAAATTATTAATCGAATATAGTTATGTTGAATTTATCGAAAAGAAGACGGAGACCAGACAAACTTGTATCTATATATACAAATGTAGATACATATTATAGTCATGTATGTACCTTTAAAAAGGGCAAAGTCACAGTTGTTATGACGAATAAAACTTGGCAGAAATTGCAGAAAATTTTTGCGATGTACAAAAAACAAATTAGTAAGTCTGATAGATGGCGATATGCAGCTAAATTACGTTTTTCTTTTAACGTAAAAGAAAACTCTTTGGAGAACTCTGCTTTGTTCCGTATTTTTTGCAATGGATTTAGAGAAGCTTATAAATACTTTTTCTATGACATAATTTGTTTTATGACTTCTGTCAATGCTATAGAAAATCAGATAAAAGCATATCGCAATAGTAATAGAATCCAATCTTTGGATTTTGAGCTAGATGAGGAAACTAATTCTGTACAAGATTTCGTTGGTTATTGCTTTGATTTGGGACAGATGGCTGCTGCAGAATATGCTCTAGCAAAATTTAAATTTCGAGAACAGGCGTTTGTGAAAGTAGATGATTTGAGAAATTTTCTAAAGTTAGACAGTGACTCTCTAAAAGAGAATGATTACATACAAAAATACATAGATGTTGGTTTGGAATTTATAAAAAAAGATGATAAATATAGACCAAAATGGACTGCTGCATTTATTTATTTTTTGAATGAAAATAGTGATATTAAGACACGTGTGGCGGAGGATAAAGGTACTGCTGTATATAATACAGAGATAATGTCTCTTATGTGGAAAGAAGTACATGCTGATGGTACTGAAGTGGGGGATTCGAAAGCTAAAGAAAGCTTTGTGAAGGCTGTGCAACGATATTTAAGAAGAGATGACGGAAATCCACGTAAAATCAAGGATGAAGATTTGCAAATATTTGCAAATCAATTGAAAAATAATGGTTTACTGTAAAAAGAAGTGTTCCTAAAACTTTTTGGGAACACTTCTTTTTTCTTTTTAGTGTTCCTAATTTATAGGAAATATTTTCAGGAACACTTTTTCCCTTTTTCCTTTCATTATTCTATTGTAATTTTGCAGCGCAATTTGATTTCAAGACCTTATATTCAATTACAGTTTTGAAGGTTGTGGAAGAGCGTTGAAGTTTAATTTAAAATTATAATAGAACATGAAAATTTCAGAAATGGTAAATCAGAACTATCCTTTCCAGGTGGTTCTGAATGCGGCGGAGTTGAAAGAACTTCTTCTTGATTGGAAAGAGGAAAGTGAGTTGAAGCGCAATAAGGAGCAACAGACTCTGATGACTCCAGATGAGGTGGCAAGTAAGTATCGTGTATCAAAAGTGACGCTGTGGCGTTGGGATAAAGAAGGATTGCTCAAACCTATCAAGATGGGGCGAAAGTCTTTCTATCGTCAGTCGGATATTGAGCGAGTGTTTGATCTTAATAAATAAGGTGTATGCTCAATATCAATCAACATTCGTTGGATTCTCCACCGAAAGAGTTGCCAATCTATGCACTTCGTTGGGAGGTGCAGAAGATAATTGAGCACTATGCAGAAGTGTTTCAATGTCCCCAGGATTTTATCACTTCTGCGGTGTTTGGTATCGTTGGTACGATGTGTGGAAAGCATGTGACAATCTTTGATGGCAAGTATCGCAATCATCCCAGTCTTTGGATTTGTCATGTTGCTCCCAGTGGTTCCAACAAAAGTTCGCCAATCAAAGCATTGATGCAACCATTGCATATAGAAGAAAGCAGGCGTTATAAAGAGTTCCGAGAGAAATACAAGGAGTTCAAGCGTAACCCAGAAGCAGAAGAACCTACTTTGGCTCAACTGATGGTTTCTGATGTGACACCAGAAGGATTATATAAAATCTTTGATGGTAAGGATGAATCTAAAGAAGGGCTTCTTTTATACAGAGATGAAATCAAGGGTTTCATTGATGACATGGGGAGGTATCATAACAGTGGTGAGATAAGTAACTATCTATTCATTTGGGATGGTACAACGTTCTCCGTCACTCGCAAGACTCAACCACCTATTTATATAGAGAATCCTTTTCTGTGTATTATGGGTGGCATCCAACCAGATGTATTTGGTGACGCTTTCAAGAGAGAGATGGCAAGCGTGGGATTTGTACAAAGGTGGTTGTTCGCCTATCCCGATGTAATAGAGAAGGCTCTATACTCAGAGACTACGCTAAAAGTTGAGTATGAAATGGCGTGGAAAGAAATCTTTTCCAAGCTATTGAATATTTCTGATGTGGAACTTACGCTAAGTCCAGGTGCCAAAGAAGTTTACATAGTTTATTACAATGAGACGATAAAACGTACCGATGATTCCGACTCCTATATGTCGTCAATGCTGTCTAAGTTACGAATCTATGTGTTGAAGTGGTGCGCTGTTACTCACATCTTGGCTTGCATGGAAAGTGCAGGTGCTGGACAATACTTTGTTTTACCGAGCTCCAAGGAAATTTCTGCAGAGGAAATGGAGTACAGTGTGGAATGTATGCGTTACTTTGAGCATTGTGGAACCAAAGCATTGAATCTCATAAGAGGTGATAATTTGCCAAAGAAACTTAGTCAGGAGCAATTGGTTGGTGAGCTTGTAGCCCATATAGGGGTTGATAGGATTAATATCACAAGGTTTGCTGATGCACTGCAAGTTAGTCGTCAATATGTAAGTCGAATAGTGAATAAGAAGTCTAAGTTGCGTAGTTGCGGTGTAAATATGGAATATCATAATGAAAATCAGTAATATAGATGCATCCGCAACCGCAACCAATAAAAATGAAGTTGTTATGAACATATTTTCAACAAATGTGTCTGTTTATGATGGTGTGACAGATAATAAAGGAAGGGTTATGTGTCTTAGGGATTTTCTCTTTTCCCATGAGCATCAGTATGAAATTCAGATGCTTCGACATCTTGAAAACAAAGAGGAACGTGATGGTTGGAAGAGAAAACTGCCACAAGCTACGATTGGTGGAGTGTTTCAACCAACGAGGGCCATTCCGAATCTGCAAACTAGTTCTGGACTGATATGTATTGACATTGATGCTAAGGAAAATCCGGAAATATCAGATTGGGATGATTTGAAGAACAAACTTGCCGTGATACCCCAAATAGCATACTGTTCTTTGAGTGTTAGCGCAAATGGACTCTTTGCAATTATCCCATTGTGTTATCCGGATAAGCATTTGCTTCATTTTCGTCAGTTGCAATCTGATTTCTGGCGAATGGGTATAATCATAGATGCAGCTTGTAGTGACATCACAAGAATGAGATGCATAAGCTATGATACGTGTCCTTTGATTAATGAACAAGCTATCCCTTATGAAGGAATTTACGTAGAACCACCAAGAAGGAAGAATACTATTCGAGTATGGGATAATGCGGAGAATGACATTATTTCGGAAGTTGCAGAATGTTGTAGACAGATACAATGGTATGGCATTGATATAACACGAGGTTATGATCAATGGCTGAAAGTGGGCTGCTCGCTTTCCTCAATTGGTGAGGATGGAAGACAGTTCTTTCATGTATGTAGCCAACAAAACTTGAATTATAACGAGTCGAAGACGGATAAAATGTTCACCGATCTCTTGAAGCGAAATTACCAAAATATCAATATTGGGACATTCTTTTGGATTTGCAAACAAAACAATATTCAAATCAAACATAATTATAAAGAAAAATGAAAACAATTACATTACCAACTAGTCTTTATTTTGCCTTGGTGCAAATGGAAGACAAAGATGCAGGGCAGATAGCCAAAGCTATTGCTCGCTATGTGGAAGAGGAGAAGGAACCTTCTTTTTCCAATTCCCTCTTGAAGACGTTCTTTACGCTTTTTCGTGAACAAATCGATGCACAGCGCAATGCTTATGAGCAGCGACGTGTAGTAAATGCGCAAAATGCTCAGCGTAAGTCGGGTAAGAAACGAGTTGCAACGAAAAAGAGCGAATCGCAACCAATCGTTTCTGTCGTTGAATCTCCAACTGTTCAGTCAATGGCTTTGCAGCAAATCGTTAATGTTTACCCTAAAGTCGGTACGTATAGTGGAGAATCCCAAATTGTATGGGACTCGTTGACCGAGGATGAAAAGAAGCGTGCCATAGATTTCGTTCCTGTGTACATCGAACAAACCCCAAACTCTTCAGGTCAGTTCTATCTGAATCAGTATTTGAAGGCTAAGCCTTGGGAGATTCATGGATAAGTAAGATAGACAAAGTAGTGTTCAAGCTGAGGTAACGACTTTTCTGTTGCGAGATATGCCGAGGTATTACCTTCACTGCGTTCGGTCTCCTCTGCGTTCTCGCATACCATCTTGTGGATGGATATGAAGTAGGTCGTTCGCAGGCTCACAACTTGATGGTTTTATTATGAATAGAAAAAGAAAATATGAAGCAGAACAAAAATATAATTCCGTTAGAGAAAAAGCGTAATCGTGTTGTTGTTACCAAGGTTTCAAAGTATGAATATGACAAGATTTGTTTGATGGCAAAGCGATGCGGAATGAGTATTAGCAGCTTGGTTCGTGCTCGTTGCTTGGATTATAAACCGGTTTATAAGTTGTCACCAGAGGACTTGAAACGATTGAAAAATTTGGCAGATTGCCGTACTGATATGGTCAATTTTGCAAATGCTTTATCGGGCTTGACGAACGAGGAAAAGTTTGCGCTCTTCCGAAATCATCGTATGATGCTGCAGTGGTACGAGATGGTTTCAGACATAACAAAAGCTGTTGCGGATTACCTTCGCTCAGTGCAGAAAGTGAATGAATTTCCTACAAGTACAACATAAAAAGTAGTGAAGTATGATAGCAAAAGCAAAGTCAATATCGTATGGCATCAACGCCATACGATATATGAGTGGTGAGTCTGAGAATAAGAAACATCCTGAGAAAATATACCATGTTTACAACCAATTCTTGTCGGATGATATGGATGCAATGGGGATGTGGACGATGATGAATTTTGCTTCCATGAGAAAGCCCAATGTGAAGAACAATGTGATTCGTTTGGAGATAAGTCCATCGAAGGAGCATACCAAAGACTTCTCCATGTCTGATTGGCGTAATCTTTGGAATGAGTTTGTGCATGAGTTTGACAATCTTGAAATCCATGATGCCAATGGCAAGTTGGTTTCTGGTAAGACGAACTTGTCTGATAGTATGGCTACTGTTTGGCTTCATATGGAATCGAAAAGTGCCACACCTCATCTTCATGCAGCTGTTTGTCGGGTTGACCAGAATGGGCGTGTCAATAACGATCATGCCATTCATCTTCGTGCTCAACGAGCAGCTGAGGTTATTGCTCGAAGATATGGTTGGACTACGGCTTGTGAGATTCGAGACAATAATCTCAGGAAAGTAAGCGATGACTGTATGGATATTTTGAGATTGATGCCACAATGGTCATGGAACGAATATGCTTCCTTGCTGAAGAGCAGAGGATATGATGTCCGATTGCGACGTGATAAAGAGGGGGTTGTTCGTGGTTATGTCTTGGCGAAAGGCAATGCCAAGTACAAGGCTTCTGAGTTAGGGTATGGTAGAAAACTAACAGCAAAGAACATTGAGAATACATGGAAATCGCTACATCCGCAAATGAAGACAACTCCGATTTCGATGCCTCCTAACCCAAAAACATCTGGTAGAGCTTCTGTTGGTAGTAGCGTGTTGAGTTCATATACTACAGAGAATAGAACGATAGGTTCAAAGAACTCTGCCTATACGTCTCATGTAATTTATGATGACTATAAGGAAAGAACTCCTGAGACATCACGTGTTGGCATTGATTTAGGAGGTGAGCACTATGACCGCTTTATTCCTAAGGAGATTGTTCGCTATTTCGATGATGAGTTTGATTATCGTAGTGTTGCCAATTGGAAAGAGTTGACTAATCTTGCTACTGCATACTTCGCTATGCTTGCTGTACCCAACGTTTCCGTTTCTGGTGGTGGAGGTAGTAATGGCAACGACCTCAAATGGGGACGAGACTCACGTGAGGATGAAATGGAGTGGGCACGTCGTTGTGCCCAGGCTGCTATCCATACATTGGGTAAACGACCAAGATATGGAAGACGAAGATAACATTATAATATAATAAAAAATGAAGAAATTTGATACAGATGAACTTCGAGCGCAATTGGAGACTTTTTCGCCCGAACAACAAAGAGATGAAGATCGTGAATTGTTCAATCAAGACATAGGTGATTTCCAAAAGTCAGCAAGGATTGTTGAGCAAAGTGTTAGTCATTGTCGAGAGATTTCAAGACAAATTGATGCATCTACTGCAAAAGTGGAGAAGATACTTCCAGTATTACAACAAGCAAGTACTGTTCGTGTGGATGAAAATATCAAGGCGAGCATTCAAAATGTTGCTGCAAAGATAGGCGGTGATGTAGCTGATGTTTTTGGCAAGAAGGTGCGAGCTGTTCTTGATGATGTGGATAAAGTTTCAAGAAGAGTCTCAATTCCAATAGATTATGCCTTAGTGTATTTGGTGACAATGTTTTTTGTCATCATTATTTTGGTCATGGTTGTATGGGTTAATGCTGCATTTGTGCATTCTGGAATCATCTGGACTGTTCTTGGAGGTGGATTTGGAGCAGAGATGTTTGTCATATTGCTCGTTTGGTATTTACATCGTAAGGGATGGGGATAAGAAAAAGTCTGCATATTCCTTTGTCGGAAATGTGCAGACTTGATTCTGTTATTGGGCATCTTGTTCACCATGTGAATATAGACCGATTATTTTTTCGAGCAAATCTTTACTGTTGATTTCTACGTCCTTAGATTTTTGCTTCATGGTAGAGAATGCAATAAAAACAAGAAAAGATTTCAAAATAGCGTTGTCTATGTCTACCGAAAACAGATATGAATGATATTCTATTTGTTTGAAAGCGGTCAAAATCAGAAATATGACGTAAAGGGCGCTAAAGATAAAGTTGTAATTTTTAGGAGACCTGATATAAAGAGCTAACTCCTCATTATAAGTTTCATATTTATGATTTCCCCAGTTCCTGAGTGGTGAATTTTTTATGATTCGTTTTGTAACCTTTGGGGCATGAACGCATATGATTTCAGATATGGTTAATAAAAAAAACAATAGAGTGTGATAACTGATAGTGCTATTTGTCAGGAATTTTATAATATGAATAATGATAAGAGAAACTCCAGCTGTCATGAAAATTGGAAGAATTAAACCACCCCAGATGACCATTGCTGGTTGGGCTAATTTTGTTATAACTCCCAAAAAGATAATAGGCATATCTACAATCCAAGTTAGAGTTTTGACTTTTATACAATTTCCGAATAACTTATAATAAGTGAAATGAAAGCAACTGTAACCTATTACACATAGAAATATATATTTTATATTAAAATGAATGAATGTCCAAAAGACTAAAACTGCGAGAATAGAACTAATTAGGATGGACCCAATGATGAAAAGATTAAGTTGTGTATTTACAGATAAAGTCAATTTACTTGCAAACTTCTTTATGGAATAGTATGGTATAATAGCTTTTAAAGCCTCTTCTTCTTTACAAGCGTTTGGGACACTTTGTAATTCATAATATCTATGTTCATTAAGGGTATGAGGCATTAACTCATATTCTATTACACTTCCATCCGAAAAAAGAACAAGAATATATGTTCCTTTGATTCTTCCATAAGTTCCTTGGGCATGATAAAATACGCATCTCTTCTTCTCTTGAATATTGTCATCTTGCTTGGAAATATAAGCGTTGATTTGGGCGTCGAGTTTTGTTTTGACTTGCTCCAAAAGAACCTTGTCTTCCTTTTTCTCGTTATTAGTTATTTGATAGTAGTCAATACAGAAAACGATGGCTGAACCAATTAAACCAATAAACATGAAGCTTTCGTGCCAAAAAGAGGATATGGTAAAAGAAGCTATGAGTAATGCTAAAATGACAAATGCACATGTCATTATGCTTTTTGAGTCGTCTCCTTCCCATAGGAAACAAAGATTGCCATTTTCGTTAATCCAATTCTTTTTCTGTTCTTCCATAATTACTTTTTCTTGCAAATATACGGAATTTTCCCATAAAAATGCACAAAACACAATAAATTTAACCTTAAAGTATCAAAAAAGTGCATTTTTGTGCAATAATTAATTGATTTTTCTTATCTTTGTGGCATATTAAAGATATAACGTTATGGAGAAAACGAAGAATTTGAATCGGTTAAAAGTCGTGTTGGCTGAAAAACAACGGACGAATAAATGGCTGGCGGAGCGGTTAAGCAAAGATCCTGCTACAGTGTCGAAATGGTGTACCAATCGAGCACAACCAGGTTTGGAAACGTTATACCAAATAGCATTATGCTTAGAAGTGGACGTAAAAGACCTGCTTGTATCAAACATGGAAGAGAATATAATTTATTGAAAATAATTTCCCATTTGGCCAAAATTACAAAGTTAGCTCCAAAATCTTAACCATGCAAGGTTATAATGTAAGATGGACTAACATGGATATGGCTATGTGGGCAAAAATGAATACTTTTGCATTATGGCAAATTCGGACAATAATACTGCTTCTCAGAACGAGATAGTTTTGGGAGAGAATGAAATGGTGTGTTCACTCACCAATCGTGTAGTGAAAGCCACAGATAAGGAAATGACATTGCAGTCGATGATTGCAATGATGACGGAAGAGTATGGTTTCGCTCCTGAGGACATGGAGCGTGACTATAAGGTGAAGTATGAGGATATGGAAAGCGGAAAGACCAAGACTCAAAAGGTGGACTTGGCAATCTTTAATGCTGGTCATGCTCATGATGCTGATGAACTCATTCGTTTCATTGTTGTTGCCAAGGATGCGAAGGTGAAACCCAACGACAAGAAGAATGGCGTAGAGGCTACTACAGAAAACATCTTATGTACCACGGATTGCGAGTTTGCCTGCTGGACTAATGGTGAGGATTTGCAGTATGTGCATGCTTTTGAGGATGACTTTGGACAAGTGACCTGTGAGGCTATATCCGACTTCCCTGCTGAAGGTCAAACTCTTGAAGACCTTGAGGCACAGGGAGAGCGTGCTGTGCCTCGCAAACCAGCTAATGAGTCACTTGTAAAGACTTTCAAGCGTTGCCATGATTACATTTATGGAAATGAGGGAATGAAGAAGACTGCCTTTTGGGAACTTCTTAACTTGATTTTCTGTAAGCTCTATGATGAGAAGCGTCGCTTCTCTGATGCAAGGGAAGGTATCAGCTACCGTCGTCGTTTCTGGGTGGGTGTGAAAGAGCAGAACACACCTGAAGGTCAGCATGCTGTAGCGGAGCGTATCAAAGGCATTTTTGAAGATTTGAAGGAAAGTAATATCTTCAAAGATGTGTTTGATGGTAATGAGCAGATTATGCTTTCCGACCGTGGTCTTGCCTTTGTGGCAAGCGAGTTGGCAAAATATTCGTTCCTTGATGCTACAGTTGACGTAAAGGGCACAGCCTACGAAACCATCGTGAGCAACACCTTGAAACAGGAGGCTGGTCAGTTCTTTACACCTCGTAATATAATTAAATGTATGGTTGAGATGCTTGATCCCGACCAGAACTGTCGTGTACTGGATCCAGCGTGTGGATCGGGAGGATTCCTTGTGATGGTGCTCGACCATGTGCGCCATAAGATAGTCCGCAATTTCTACCCGGAACTTGACGACTTGCACCTTGAAGCTAAGTTAAACTCTGCTGAGGTGGATGATGCAGTGCGTGAGTATGCCGAGAAGATGATATTTGGTTTTGATTTCGACCCTGACTTAAAAAAAGCAGCACGTATGAATATGGTGATGGCTGGTGATGGTCACTCAAACATCTATAACATCAACTCACTCGACTATCCATTTGGCAGTAAACCAGATGTGCCTCACATTGCCGAGGCTGTAAATGAGAGTATTAAGTATAGTGTAGACAAAAACTTCCATTTCGAGACTCCAAAAAACAATGCACAGGGCAAGTTTGACATGGTATTCACCAATCCCCCGTTTGGAACAAAGGTGGAGGTTGACCAAGAGATTGCTGCACGCTACGAGCTGAACAGTAAGGCTCCAGAGGTACTATTCATAGAGGCTTGCTATAACTTCTTGAAACCTGGTGGCAAGATGGCAATCGTGTTGCCTGATGGCATTTTGGGCAATCCAAATACGGAGAGTGTGCGTTTGTGGATTCTACATCATTTCAAGCTACTTGCCAGCGTGGATTTGCCAGTAGAGACCTTCTTGCCACAAGTAGGTGTGCAGGCATCGCTCTTGTTCTTGCAGAAAAAGACCGATGCTGAAATGCTTGTGCCTATTGAAGATGAGGACTATGATGTATTTATGGCTATCGTAGAGCAAGTAGGCAAAGATCGTCGTGGTGTGCCTGTTTACGAAAAGGACGATGATGGTGCCGAGATTCTGTTTGAGCATTACAAGAAATGGCTTGCATATGCAGATAATGGTCGTGAGATAGTAAGACAACGTAAAGAACGCATCAAGCATTTGGCAGATGATTTACCAAAGGTGGCTAAGGCGTATAAGGAATTTAAGAAGGTGCACAAATGAAAACTGCAATAGTAAAAATTAATGCCGTAAGAAGCATAAATTATCGCACAGATGCGAGTTATCATCTGAGTGAGGGACAAAATGTGCAGAGAAGTATTGCTGCATCCCCTTATCCTTTAATAAAGGTAAAAGAAGTAGCAAGCGATATTTTTATAGGTAATCGTGCCAAACGTGTATATGTAAAAGACATTAAGCATGGTATACCTTTTCTTAGCAGCTCTGACATATTGAAAGCTGACTTGGACAATGTGAAGTTGGCATCAAAAAAATATACGCCAGAAATTGAAAGAATGAGTCTTAAGAAAGGATGGACTCTTATTTCACGTTCTGGTACTATTGGAAATTGTGCGTTCGCTAACGCGAAACATGCTCAGAAGCTTGCTTCTGAGGATGTTATTCGGCTTGTGCCGAATAACATCCTCAGAGGAGGCTTGGTATATGCATACCTTGCCTCCAAGTATGGACATTCATTGTTGACACAAGGAACATTTGGAGCTGTTATTCAGCATATTGAGCCTGCGTTTGTTGGGTCTATTGCAATTCCAAAGTTTCCTGAATCTTTCCAGCATGAAGTAGATGATTTGATACAAGAAGCTGCAAGATTAAGAGAAGAGGCTGCGGATGCGATGGAGGAAGCAAAGGGTAAAATGCGTAGATTTGTCAATTATAGTTTCATCAAGAAATTCTATAAGACAGGTTGGGTTTCATCTAAAGATATATGCAATTCTCTTCAACATAGACTTGATCCGCCTGCACTGATGAATGATGGAGTGACCACAATGAAAGAAGTCACTTCACGCATGAAAAGTGAGAATATCGCAAATATAAAGGCAACGGTTCGTCGCCCTGGTATTTTCAAGCGGAGCTATGTAACCAATGGCATTCCATACATTAAAGGGTCGGAGATTTTTCTTAATAATCCTTTTAGAAGATGTGCCCACTTATCACGTACAAAGACACCTTTTATAGATGAGATGATTCTCAAAGAAGGACAAATTCTCATTACATGCGCAGGTTCTGTTGGAAATATTAAGATGATTACCAAAGAATATGAAGACAAGAAAGCTATAGGTTTACAGGACATCATACGTCTTTCGTCAGATGATGAATTGTATACAAAAGAGTATCTTTTTACATATTTACAGATGCCCTTTGTGTATGACTATATTCAATCAATGAAATATGGATCTGTTATTGAGCGTATAGAACCATTTCATATAGAATCAATTCCTGTAGTTACCCCAACAAAAGACTTGTCTGAAGAAATAACGTCAATCATTCAACGTTATATGGATTGCACATACCGAGCGTTTAATGCTGAAGAGAAAGCCATCTCTATGGTTGAGCAAGAAATAGAGAAGTGGAACAAACATTAAAGAAAGTATTACGATGAAAGAAAATAGTTTATACGATCGTAAATCCCTTCGCACAGTGTTGGGTAAGACTGCCGATTTTAATGAATTGGCAAAAGACTGCGTTGCTTTCAGTAATGCTCAAGGTGGTGTGATTGATATTGGCATTGAAGATAAGGATACACTGCCTCCTGAAGGTCAAACTGTTCCAGACGGACTTACCACAACTATAGTGAACAAGATAAGTGGACTGACGAATGCAGTTACTGTAGCCGCAGATGTATGTATAGCAGATAATAATGCAGAATATATAAGGTTGAATGTGCTGCGTAGTTCGAATGCTGTAAGTGTAACTTCGTCGGGAAAAATATACATAAGGATTGGCGACAATAGTGCACCTGTAGGTCCTGAGGATATAGCACGATTGGCAGAAGACAAAGGTTGTATCAGTTGGGAAGATACAGTGACTACTTATAATTGGCAAGATGCTGATTCTGAAAAGCTGCACAACTTGATACAACGGATTAAGGCTTCGGATAGAGTATCTGCATTTGTCAAGCAAAAGGACACAAAAGAAATGCTGGATTATTTTTATATGACTGATCCTGAGAGCGATAAGCTCACCAATCTCGGTGTCTTGTTTATAGGTACGCAGCCACAAAGGGGACGTATTCAGAATGCTCCAGTAATACAGTGCATCAAATATGACCAATATGGAGAGAAAGTCAACAAATGGTTATGGGATGACTATACGAAGGATCCTTCTGAAATGATATCTGATTTATGGGACATTGTGCCAGAATGGAAAGAGAGTACAGAAATCAGTGATGGTATGTTCAGAAGAAACATTCCTGCATATCCAGAAAAGGTCATTAGAGAGTTGATTGCGAATGCGCTCGTGCACAGACCATATACAATAAAGGGTGACGTGTTTATAAACATTCATCCCGATTATCTTGAAGTGATTAATCCTGGCAGATTACCATTAGGTGTAACTGTAGAGAACATCTTGCATACGACAAAGAAGCGTAATGACCACATGGCAAACCTCTTCTATGTGCTACATCTTATGGAACGTGAAGGGTCTGGCTATGATATGATGTATGAAACGCTCCTCGCCAATGGAAAGACAACACCCCAGGTTACGGAAGGTGATGATTGGGTGAAAGTTAAAGTGCAGCGCAAGGTGATCAATCAGGAAATGATAAAGGTGATACAGTTTGCCGATCAGAAATATGCTCTCAAGCAAAAACAATTGATTTGTTTGGGACTTATCACCTTGCATGAGAGTGTGACAGGTTCGCAATTAGTACAGCTGCTCCATCTCAAAGATTCTGACGCTTTACGGCCTTGGCTTCATCCGCTTATAGATAAAGGATTAGTGTTGCCTACTGAGGCCAAAACAAAGGCAAAAGAATATCGAGTGAATACCATGCTGCTTAAAGAAAGCCAGTATAAAGGACGCACTACACTGAAACGAATTGAAACGTATCGAATAAAAGAATTGATAGTTGAAGATTTGAAAATATACAAGGAAGCGACAAAGTCAGAAATTCAATCTCGTATTGGTGAAGAAATACCACCCAAGAAAATATGGGAACAGCTAAATGTACTCATATCAGAGGGAAAGGTGAAGTCTATTGGGCAAAACAGATGGAGAAAATATGTACTTGTGGAATAGAAGCCTTCCGTTCTATTTTCCATAAAAATGCGGAATAACTGCATTTTGGAAAATAGAATGGAAAATAGAATAGGCAAATCTGTTAAACAAATAAATGACATAAGATATGGCACAACTAAGAAACCCCATACATGATGATGGTCCTGTAAATGCTGGCGAACAGCGTTTACTAGACTTTCTTATTGTGAAGTTACCAAACAATTACATAGTCATACCTAATCTCAATATATCCATAACTGGGCAAAACCGAGTAATGAAATATTGGGAATATGACTGTATTGTGATAGCTCCACATGCAGTTTATCATATTGAGAACAAGGATTGGGGCGGAAATCTCGAAGGCGACGACTGGGCATGGTTCCGTAGTGGTCAGGAGGTTGCCAATCCTCATAAGACCGCTGGCTTGAAGAGTCGTATTCTTGCAAGTAAGATAAAGAATCAACATCCAGATTGGCACTTTGGGCAGATTCTGACAGCTGTGACTCTGAGCAACCCACGTCAGTCTAAGTTTGGACTTGATCCAACGTGCGATTGCTACAAGCAGACTTTTACGTTGGGCAATGACCTTGTTGAGTTCTTGACTAACCCTGAACTTGTTGGACGTAATCCTGGGGCAATTTTAGATTTGCAAAGCAAATTGACCGATTTGCTGACAGGACAGTCTGTGGAGCGTCGTAAAACGGAGCGCAAGGAAATTTTCAACTATCAGATAGAAGAAGTGCTTCAGGAAGCCGAGAATTTTACCGAATATCTGTGCGTTCCTAAACTCATTGCGACAGCACATTATAAGGTACGTGAATATCCTCTTGACGTAGCTGGTAAAAGTCCAAAGGAATTGGATAAACTTGCTCTGAAAGTTCAGAACGCAGGTATTGCACAAGAAAAAATAGGTGTATCTCCATATATCGTCAAGACAGAATGCCGTATGAATGAGGAGCAAACATATTACTACGAAATCAGCCGATATCAAGATGAGAGCTCGCTTCGTAGTAAGCTCCGTCTGAAGACATTCAAACAGACCGATAAAATCAGCATTATTCTTGATGTGGCGCATGCGTTAAAAGCTGCACATGCACAACAAGTCTATCATCGTGATGTTTGTCCTGAAAACATCTATGTATATGAAGGTGGTAAAGCTGCGCTTGCCAACTTTGGCATGGCATGGTTTGTTGAGCATTCTGACTTTAGCTTTACTGTAAAAAATGATGTAAACATGAAGTCTCCATACTCTGCACCTGAGTTTATGGAAAATGATGTATGCTCTGGTAGTGACATCTTCTCCTTGGGTGTAATCTTCTATGAATTGATGGTAGGCAAGTTGCCATTTGATAGTAGCTTTACATTCATGACTGCTTTAGGAGGTAAACTGACAGAGGACTTGATGCCAAGCAAGGTATCAAAGGATTTGCCTGCATGGATGGACGAGGTGGTGAAACATACCATTGTTGGCGATCCTGAGGAACGTTGGCAAGAGGCTGACGAACTAATTGAGTTCATCAACGATTCGTTGGAAGAAGAACAAAAGAAGTCAATTCAATCTGTTCATACTTCAACAGGGGCAAAGCCAGAGGAGAAAACTTGGTATCTGAAAGATATGAAACCTGGTGTTAAGGTTACTCCTTCCATGACACTGCATGAGATACTTGGTAGAGGTGGATTTGGACGTGTTTTCAAGGTGTGGCATGACATGCAGAAACAGTATCTTGCCATCAAAATATTTGAGCGTGATGCATCTGTGGATAATGCCATCAACGAATTTGAGGCATTGGAGACTCTGCACCATCCTAATATTGTTGAGTTCAAGTATAATGACAGAACCCAACAAGGATTGTTCTATACTCTGATGGAGTTGCTTGATGGTGAAAACCTTCAGAACTACACCAGAGGCGACTTGCGTTTGCCTGTTGATGAAGTCTACAAAATGGGTACTCAGATACTTGGTGCTCTCAAATATATGCAGGAAGAGCAAAATCCTCCAGTGTATCACAGAGACATCAAGCCAAGTAACATCATGTGGCATAAGCGTCAGCTTTATAAGCTGATAGACTTTAATATTTCAACAACCACAGATGACAAGTCGTTTGGCGGTACGTTCCCATATATGGCTCCTGACCTTGTGGTGAGTGGTAATAGAATTGATTGGGACAAGTCGGCAGATACGTTCGCCTTGGGTGTTACCATCTATGAACTCTTGGCTCATGCTTATCCATGGCCTGGAGGCAATATGCGTCCAAATATCCATGTGCAGCCTACTGATATTCGTAAATATAACGATAAGTTGACAGATGGAATCGCAGAGTTTGTGATGAAGTCTATTATGACTGATAGAACAAAGCGATTCACCTCTGCCAAGGAAATGTTAGAGGCTTTACAGAATATTGGTGTCGATGGAATATTGAAAGATACATCTTCTATTCTTGACACGCCTTCTGTAAATGCCAATCCTGTTGATTACATCAATTCTCTCTACAGTCAAAGTCGTCATGGAAATAGCGGTACTCGTGCAGGCTCGAAAACCCATGCTTTTGATGACCTTACCTATTCTGAGACTAAACTTGACAAGGAACTTATCAAGGACATCAAGGACTTGAAGTATAAGTTGATCATCATTACTGGTAATGCTGGTGATGGTAAGACCGCTTTTATTCATAGAATCGAAAATCAAGGAACTGACAAGGTTGCATATGAATCAAACAATGGTTCTTGTTTTAACTTGGGTGGAGTACGATTTGAATCAAATTATGATGGCTCGCAGGATGAAGATGACAAGGCCAATGATGAAGTGTTGGCTGATTTTTTTGCTCCTTTTGGTAATTTGACAGACTATACGCAGGCTGGAGAAGGACGTGTTATAGCTATCAACGAAGGTCGATTGATTGATTTCCTTTCTACAAAACCAGAGTTTAGAAAGCTTCAGGACAATATTGAGGAGTACTTTTATCAAGAAGGTCATGCGGAGCTTCTTCCTGGTTTGATGGTCATCAACTTGAACTTACGTTCAGTAACAGCTAAAGATGGTAAGACTCCAAGTTTGCTGGCTCAGCAGATTAAAAAACTTACACGTCCAGAGTTGTGGACAAGATGCGAAGGATGCCCAATTGCAGATCGCTGCTATATCAAATATAATGTAGATACATTCCAAGATAGTAGTGCTGGGGATGAGGTAATCAATCGTCTTGAATGGTTGGTTCGAACCATCGTGTATAGACGTGAACTCCACATTACCATGCGTGACCTCCGTTCTATGATAGCATGGATGCTTACTCGTGACTATTCATGCGATGAAGTGAAGCAACTTATAGAGTATGTTCAGACAGAGCAACTTCCTGAGTTCTATTGGCTATATTATTACTTTAATGTTACGGCACCAGCTGCAAGACCAATGAATAATTGTATGCTGCCATCTCTTGACTCGAATGACCGTTTGGTTAAACTTCTTCGTGAAACAGATGTTGCTGGTGTTGCGCTTCCTGCTTTTGATCGTGACTTGTATTATCGTAGCAAGAGACCTGAAGAATATCTGATATTTAGTGATAGAAAGCGTAGCCTTCTGAATGATTTCAATGAGCATAATGACTTTATTCCTGCCTATGAAGTAAAGTCTGATGTCATCAGAATGCAGGCTACAGGTCGTCACAAGACGTTTGTGCGTCATCAATACTTTGAGGGAACAATAGATTTCCGCAGACGTTTGCCATATCGCTATGTAAGTAAGTTTGAGGAGCAGCTTCGAATGGAAGATGAAAATGCTCTAAACGAAACTATGCAAGATTTGGCTCGTGCTATTTCTGCAAGTGAGGGATGTGACAATGCTCAGTTGACGGAAGGCTATCTTTTGTTGGCAAGTTCGAATGTGGTAGATCCTATCTCCAAAAGCTATCGTCGTTTCCCATTGGAAGAGTTTGAACTATTTGTGAATAAGACAGACCACTTGACAAAGTATATTGAGTATGAGAGCGATAGTCTTACTTTCCGACATAAGAAGGATAAGTTTATCCAATTGACAGTCAGCCTTGACCTCTACGAGATGTTGCAATACATTCGTGCAGGTTTCAGTCCTTCAGTCAATGACTTGCGAGGTCGTTTTATCGAGTTGCAGATTTTCAAGAACCTCTTGGAAGCTAAGACATATTCCGAGATTCTTGTAACAAAGAACAACAGAAAGTTCACTGTAATTCGATTGGACTGCAATAAACATATTAAGATTGAACCTCTTAACGCATAAAGAATACGACTATGATATTGAAATTAAAAAGAGGAACAGGCGTCAAAGCATTTATGAATAAGGACATTCTGTATGTCAACTTCAAGCAAATCAGTCTTGACCGTGTGCTTACAAATCTATTTGAAAAGATATATGCCAACGGTGTTCCCGTGACGTTGCTGTTCAGAAAAGAATATACAATGGACATGTTGAAAAAGAATATATCCATATTAGAGCAGCAAGGCTTAATCAATGGTGCCACAGATAATGAGGAAGGTATCGATGAATGGTTACGTAGTTCATTACTAGAACTCGTGAATCGTGGCAACGTAGTGAAAGAGCATATTGCTACTTTAAAACCGTTGCATATGCTGAGCTTTCGTGTGCAAAATGCCAAGTATTGTAGAGACTATTATGCTTCGGAACAATTGTACTTGATGCTGCATAGCAATCCCGAGGTGATGAAAGGCTTAGAGAAATATCTCAATAAGGGATGGGACAAAAAGTCGAAAAGTATCGTAACGTCAGAAAATCTTGACGTGGATACAATGGGAATCTTGTATATGACCAGTCAACTAAAGGAAAGATTGGGTATTAATACATCTGTCGACTCAACTCCGTCTCCATTTCTATCCAGTCAAGCTGCTCTGTTCAATGATGATATACGACGCTTGTTAGTGTATAAGGAGAAAATTCCTCGTACAGTTTTCATTGACTATCTGCGCATTTTGTGTGGTTTTCACCTTGCACTTTATACGATGAAGGTCATTTATTTACTTCCAAAGATGATAGTGAAGGGGACTCGTAACATAGTAGATGATTGGTCGATGGTTGTGGACTTGACCGACAGTCTGGATAGTCAGGTAGCTCCATATGCATGTAGGGACATAGAGCGCATGGAAAATAGTTATGGGCAATATATAAGAAGCACCTATATGGTAGATCTTGTTCAAGAAAGAAAGCATTGTGACATCGATGAGGCTTTGCGCTATCTAAAGGAGGAGAACAATGCTAATGGTGAATACTACGAGATGACTCTTAATAACATCCAGAATAATCTTCCAGTCAAAGACGAGAAGGAATTTGATCAAGAAGACATGGCGGAAATGTTGCAGTATTTCGATGAACAAGACTACTTTGGGAGATTATTGCATGTATTGGAAAAGTCAAATCTTGGTAGTGGTCAGCGTAAATATCTCATTACGTTTCTTGATTCAGCTGCCATGAAGAACTCTTCTTCAATGTTACTGGCAGATAGCAGGTCTAAAATGCACCCACGTAGAGGTGTTATTGGCTCAAAGTTGCTGGAAACACTGGTTCAGTTGTTGGTTCTTCGCCAGAGTAAGGGTGGAGGATATGAGACATGTTCGCTTTCTATAGACGAATTGGCAAATGCTATTCGTGAACGATATGGTCTCATTATCAATGGTATTGAGGAAGAGCGATTCACTGATGCAGATGTGGAAATAAATGCCGCTTTCCGTACCAATATGGATGCATTTAAAAATAAATTGCGCCAGATTGGATTCTATACTGATATGAGTGACGCTTGCATCCTTCAAAAAATTCGTCCACGTTATAAATTGGAAGACTAATGGAAAAAATTAAAACATTATATTACGAACGTTTTATTCAACATGTTGTTGATTCTTATTCGGCAAAGTTGAAAGCTGCTAAGCCTGGTCATTGTATGAAGATTACAGGCTTGGCTTTGAAAGAATTGCGTGTGTTACTTCCCTTGCTTCGACCATTGAATAGCGAGATGGAAGTTTATATTCTTTCTGAGACGGAAAAAGGTGAGGAATTCATTCATGCCACAAAACTTATTGAATTGAGAAACAATCCTGATAAGGCAGTATTGATACTTGTTCCTTCCAATAGTCGTACATCGGCAGAAGATTCTTATGGTGATGCAACCTTCCAAAACCTTTCTGTAGCTGAATTGCAAGATTCTTTCATATGGAAACTCATTGATGAGATGCCTAATGAAAAAGAGTTTCTTTGGAAGCAAATGACAGATCTTTTTGAGGAGATAAAGCCATCAAGAACTTCTGTCGTAAATTATCTGCTTTACCTTGAAATGCAGCAATTCTCAGATGAAGCTTGGGGTAATGGGTTGTATTTGTTCGGGATGTTACCTGATAGAGACCTTGTCAAAAACGAAGGCTCTGTCAGAAGAAGATTTATGCTCAATAAAGAAAAGGTGTCATCCGTAATGGCTGATTTCTCCATGACGGCTGCTGATAGAATAGCAAGTCTTCCTCTTGTGCGAAATACCGTGCAAAAGGAATTGATGAAATATTTTACAACAACTGAGAACATAGAGGATGCTCTTTCGCTATTTGAAAACATTCATGAGAACCATCCTGAGTTTAACTATGCAGGGCTACCTTGGATTGATAAAGGTGAAGATAGACCTGTGAAACTTACAGTAGAGATTGTATCAGGAAAAGATGCCAAAAAGGAATTGGTGCGTGATTTTGAAACAGGAGCTTTGATTCTTGGCATTCCAAAAGACAAGAAAGGCAAAATTTCATTCATAATCACTACAGATCCATCTCCAAAGGATTATCCTGATATATTCTCTTTTGAGATAGCTTTAGTGAATATTGAGGATTTTACAGAGATTGGAGTTGTAAAGAAAGCTAAAGTTGGTACGAACAAGCGTGCTTCTCGTAAACTCTCTTTAAACATACCATATGGCTTTGTTGAAGAGGGTGAATACATGCTTCGTGTCCGTGCTCTTGATGAGAATGGTATCGTTCTCGATACGCTAAAGGTGTTCAAAGAGGAACGCATACAGGCAGCTTGGCTTGACGCTAAGGAACAGAACCAAAATCTTCTGATGGAACAATATCGTTTGGAACAGCATGTTGCATATTGTAACGAATCAGAGAGCTTTACTATCACTGAGGATAATACGGATATCGGTACTACTGTGGATAAGCGTGGCAAGGTGAATAGCTTTACTCAGGCTGCCATACATTATCGTAGTACTCATCTGGCAAAAGAAGAGGAACTTGACCTTCCTAATGATGCTGCAGAAAGAGGTGCATGGATAGAAGGAACGCTCAATAGTACCTATCAATTTGATTTTGGTGCAGCATATGCTTATCAGATACAATTGCCAAAGAAACTGATTCAACTTGAAACAACTTTCTTGGTGAACAGTTCAAACTTTGGTCATGTAGAGGCTTTGTTAAGTGGAAACCCAACAGATACAAAATTGTTGGATCCAACTGATACAGCAAAGCAATACCCTCTTTTTATTGCAGCAAAGGGAATAACAATTCCGGAAGAACTGGCTTCATTACGTGAAGAGTTATTCTGTGTTATGCGTGAGTCTGCTGATAATGAAACAGGTCTTACTTGTACCACTGATTTTGCGAGCAATATAGGCCTTGTTAAGGCTTATCTTTCCGAATATGACTTGTGGTTGAGAAATCTTAGTGAGCAGGAGTTGAACGAAGCACAGATTATTACTCTTCAAAATCTTGATACAGTTCTCCTTACTGTCGAAATGCCTGATGGCTCCAATGAGAATGTCAAACTTATAGCACCTCTTCACCCATTGCGTCTTGCATGGATGGTAAACCTCTATGAATTATATCAAGACTGGGAAGAGAAGACTTTGGAGAATCCAAAATACCGTAAGGCATGGTACAGAAAGTTGGATAAATTGTTCCTCGGACTTTTGCCAATGGAGATTGCTCCTTTGGTTCTTAGCGAGAACTCTTTGAAGGAAGCATATCAGTATATAGGTGAAATTACCTTTGGTTGGGGAGCATACGCACAACCTTCTTTTGGAAAAGAAGAGGCATTTGCTTCGGGCTATCGCCAATTGAAATCATATACAGCTATGTTGTTGAATGTGGCAAGAGAAAAGCGTATTGACAGTGATGTCAGCAAGGAACTTGTTGTACGCCACCTCTTCAACTATGGTCTTTCGCATCCATATACAGACAAATTGGTTATCAATTTGTTCAATGCAGGTGATGCTTCTGTGTTTGCCCAGGCGCTCATAGAATTGGAAAAGATAGGATTAGGTCTTGATTTGACTTATGAAATCCGTTTGTTCTCAGATAATAATATGCTTCAATCTGGAGAAGCTTTTAAGGATTTGTTGGATCCTGATGCAGCAGGAGCACCAGAAGCAGAGGTGTTCTCTCAGGCTTCCACAAACCGTCTGTTCCCAAAACTCCGTTTCTCGTTGAACAGAGTAAGTGATTTCATAGATAATCATGATAAGTATCAAGCACACCTCTCGTTCTTGGTTAATCCATTTGCTGTCAATACGGAATTAGTGCGTCCAGATGAATTGAGTCGTTCTTTCTATCTGAATGGAACTATATGCAGAAATGTGGTTAATGCAACCAAGGAAGGTAAGTCTTTTGTGTGGAATCGTTATTTCTCTAATAAGATATTGCCAAATCCTGTTTCTGAGTCAGCCAACTTAGAGGTAAGCCTCTTTGCTCGTTTGCAAGAATCAACAGGAAAGTTGCTCTCTTCTACACTCGAAGAGTCTGTACCAGCAACAACTCTTCGCTTGAAGGAAAATGACATGATGCTTCTCTCCTTTGTGCATGATAGCAGCGACTGGGTTATTACTTTTGATAAGAATATGGGACCTGAATTTTACGACCTTCCTTGTGTCGGCGAAAATGATGTCCCTTATCTCCTCGACTATGTACCAGGCGAAGAAGCTACAGGTGTGTCTTCATATCTCACTACAAAACCAACAAGTGAGATTGGCGCATTGATGATACCACTTTTTAAGGAATATGGTATCAATCTGGAAAAGTATGACAACTTTAAGCAAATACTGGAAGATGTTCGCTCAGTAAGTAGTTCACTTATCATGCAGGTAAATGCCACTTCACGCAAGGGTTTTGAGGTTATTGGAACAACTCTGTGTAAACGTTTCTTGGAAAAGAAGGGAATAACAAAAGAATCTTTCCTGATTCCTATTGATCTTCATAAGGAACTCTTTGTGGATTTGGATAATGAGAACAAGGAAAGAGCAGATAATCTTGTTGTCAAAATGGATCCAGCCAAGAAAGAACTTCTGTTTACTGTAGTTGAGATAAAATGCCGTAATGCACACTATAACGCAGATGAGTTGCATGAGAAGATGGTTAATCAGATGGAAAATACTATCTTTGCGCTCCGCTCTCATTTTGAAATGGCTGTTGATGGGTATGACCGACTTGACAGAGAATTAAAAGTGCTTGAATTGAAGTCGTTCTTGGAATTCTATATTCGTCGTGCAATCCGTTATGGACAGTTGGATCCTCAATTCGCTCACGAATATATGGTGTTCTTAAGCAAATTAGCTGATGGATATACTATTCGTTTCAAACAATTGGGAGTTGTTTTTGACTTTACTCAGATGGAACGCCAAAAGAAAGATTTCTATGGTGATGCTGTTATATATACGATGGGTGAACCTGTTATAGGAGAAATACTAAATACAGAAGGAACTCTTAATACACAGGTGCTTGAAGCCATGGACAAGGAGTTTGTGAATTACTTTGAGCCAACATTTGCTCCAGTAAAAGCTCATGTAGATAACAATGTTTCAGTTCAATTTGTTCAAGTATCAAAGGAACCAGAGCAGGATTCAGAATATGAAGTTATCATTCCTTCTAAACATGCAGAAAAGCCTGTAGTAAAAGTGTCACCAGAAAATAACATGATGGATAAAACAGGAGATGAGCCAGAAGAGCAGCCTTCTGTTTCATTTACACCATCGGAAGATAAAGTCTCTGGTGATGTAGATGGCTGTGATGATGCAGAGACACCAGATATAATTGCGCACAAAGATATAGACTCGAATAAAGTTGAGGATGATATAGAGCCAACAGAATTAAAGCCAGAAACTGAGCAAGTTCCAGAGGATTCTAATTATCAAGAACCTCATTGCGATGTTATCATTGGTAAAAATGGTGATAGTCCACAATATGGTGTACTTGGAAAAATGATAAGTAATGGACGTGTTATTGGACTTGATCTAAATGAATGTAATACGGTCAGCTTGTTTGGCGTTCAAGGTGCTGGAAAGAGTTATACAATTGGGTCTATCACTGAGATGGTTCTTCGTCAATTCTCCAAGGTGAATAAATTGCCTGCGCCAATGGCAAGTGTCATTTTCCATTATAGTGACAGTATGGATTATGCTCCAGAATTTACCTCAATGGTATATCCTAACGATGAAGCAGGTCAGTTGGCAAAACTGAAAGCAGAGTATGGAGCAGAACCTGGAAATATTAAAGATGTGGTTCTTCTCGCTCCTGAAAGCCAAGTCGAAACGAGAAAGGCTGAATATCCAGACATCGAGGTTCTTTCTATCGGATTTGATTCAGCAGAATTGTCTGTTAAGGATTGGATGTTCTTGCTTGGTGCTATGGGTAACGACTCTACTTATATAAAAGAGTTGAAGCAGATAATGAAGGCTTGCCGTTATGACATAAGCCTTGCCAACATTCGTAATGGAGTGGCTAACAGTGTCCATATGAGTGCTTCTCAACGTTCTCTTGCCGAGCAAAAACTTGAATTTGCGGAGGAGTATATCACAGATGGAAAAAAACTGCAGAAATACTTGAAGCCAGGAAGACTTATCATCGTTGATTTACGTGATGAGTTCATAGAAAAGGATGAAGCTTTAGGTTTGTTTGTGGTGATGCTAAACATTTTCTCATCTGTCATGAATGTTGATGGCCGAGCGTTTAACAAATTCATAGTATTTGATGAAGCTCATAAATACATGAATAACAAGGAACTTGTTGGCTCTATAACAACTGCAATTCGTGAGATGCGTCATAAAGGTGTCTCTATAATGATTGCCAGTCAGGATCCTATGAGCCTGCCAACTGAGATTATCGAACTCAGTTCTATTGTTGTCATGCATAGATTTAGCTCTCCAGCATGGGTAAAACATGTCCAAAAAGCTATTACGCCTCTCCAAACTCTTACGGCGACGGAGATGGCTTCATTAGGTTCAGGAGAAGCATACCTGTGGGCAAATAAGGCATCAGACAAAGCCATTACACAACGTCCAATCAAGATAAGTATACGTCCTCGTGTAACAAAACATGGTGGCGATACTATCCAAGCGGTTAAATAATTAATGAAAGTATTTGAATATACAAATCAAGGTTGTAGAGAAGAGAATCAGGACTATGTTGTTCATGGTTCTCTTCCCAACAACTCAGGAGTTTACATTGTGGCTGATGGCATGGGTGGTTATGCGGAAGGTGCAGTTGCTGCCAAAGTTGTTGGTGACGCATTGCTGGACTATGTTGAAATGAACTATACAAAGTTTGAACCTGCAATTCTGTTGAGAAAAGCTATTCCGTTTGCTAACGATGCGCTTATGCTAAAGCGTATTGCTCTTGGAACTTCTAAAATGGGATGTGTCATAACAGTTCTTCTGATATCTAATGGATATGCATATTTGACTTGGTTGGGTGATAGCCGTATATATATGTATAGAGATGGAGTAGAAGTCTATAGGACAGAAGACCATTCTATCATAAATGAATTAGCCAAGATTAAGACTCTTGCGGCATCGAGTTATGAAAAGTATTCATCAATAGTAACAAAGTCGATAATGGGTAGTGAACCTGTTGATGTTGCTCCAATACGTAGGATAAAAATCGAGCAAGGGGATGTCTTCGTTCTTTGTACAGATGGACTTCATAAAGAATTGGATATGATACAAGTTTTGAATTATGATGATAGTAAGAAAGCGGAATTTGATTCTATGGCTTCTAACGTATCGGACAATTTTTCTTTTATAAAAATAGAAATATGATATTGAACAATGCGATAATTGACGACATCAAAAGAAATTCTGGACTGTTGTTTGATAAGGCAGGTGATTTTGGATTGTTATCAACTTATATATTTAAGGAAACAGGACGTACTATAGGTGTAACGACACTTAAACGTCTTTTTAATTACATCAATGACGAAAGAAAGACAAGTGAATTTACGCTAAACACGATAGCATTGTATGTTGGTTATCAATCTTGGGAAGACTATTCTATTGCAAAGAAGCTAAATAGCGAATGGGGGTATAAGGATGAAACTATATATATTAGTGCTTTAGAAATTGGTACAAGAATTAAGCTTCAATATTTGGATCGAATTGTGACCTTTGAGGTTTGTGAAATAGAGGAAAGAAATGTACTTAATGTCATTTCTTCAGTAAATAGTAGTTTGCGAGAAAAGGATATCCTTTATGTTTATAAAATCCAAAAAGGAAACATTCTTGAAGCAGAAAAAGTTATTCGTGGGTCTAATATCGGAAATTATAGAACCAACGGAGAGATAAAAATCGTTGAGATTATAACCTAAAATTTTTATAGAAGTTAAAGCCGCCTGTATATGCAGCCGGCTTTAACTTTATTCCACGGTGAATTATTCTTCAATTTTACCATTGCGAAATGCAACAACCCACCATTCTCTGGCTTTTGAAACGGAACCACGTGATGCAATGCTTCCAGAATAAACGTTGAATGCAGTTCCATTATATTGGTTTTCTGATGAAGACCACCAATAATTATGGCGAGCTATTGGAGTTCCACTATATGATTGAGAACGTGCATAGGAACGTATTTCATTTTCAGATGGCAGATACCATTCCATATGATGCTCAGGGTCATGATTCATTTCTATGCAGAAAGCAATGGCAGGATAGTTTTTGTATGAATCCTTCCCACCTGTTGTCTTTTCAAGATTATAAACGAGTTTGGTCATTTCTAAGCCACTCAAATCTTTATCGCTCAAAGCCTTTTCTTGATATAATGCTTTGGAATTAGCCCATGCTAAACGACTGCCACTAAAAGGATTTCTGGCTTGGCTCACACATACCTTTCCTATGATTTGTCCTTTGGCGACGACACATATTGTGTCAAAACGATGCCCTTTTTGTGTGGTTGTGTTTTCTTCAACATCAAAAAGAATCTTGTTACCAGATAAACGAACATTATTTATCCAAGAAACTCCTTTCTTTAGTTTCACGACAGCACCTTCCACTTCGACATCTCTTGATAGAGAAACGGATTCTGAAGATGGCTTGTAGTTCAGAGAGACATCGTCAATGGAAGCCAAAGGCTTAGAACTCTGATTGTTCCCATGCTCATCGGATGACGATGAGCATGAATGTAGAAAAAATGTCTATAGGAAAAGAACTCCTATAGAAGATAGTATATGTAAATGTTTCATCTTATTTCTTAGTGTCATTTAATAATTTATCAATACTGAATGTGAATGTATAGTCATTTTGGACATTCTCAATCATGATAGGCATCATGATGGTCAATGTCTTTCCTATGTATGCTGATGCTTGTGCATCTCTTGTCGCAGCATCGCTGTATACGCATGGAATCAAGTATTTCTCTCTCCATCCACCATATTGACCAGAAACGTAATAAACATTTTCTGTTGGAAGGAGAAGATCTGAAAGATTTGCTCCCTTTGGAACTGTAGAAGCAGGTTGGCTGTTGTTGCGTTCCGTGTATTTTACACCAGAATGCATCACTCTGCCAGTCTGCCCTTTGTAATCAACATAACTAATGTCGTCCCAGTTGATTTTCAATGTATGTCCAGACTTGTTGGTTAGGTCAAAGTTGAATTGTTTGGCTCCAACATACCATACAATATAGATGTAGTCATCTTCATAACGGTACTTGTTTGTCGTTCCATCTTGGAAGTTTACAACTTTTGTTTCTCCAAATTGCTGTTTAGCATTAGCAGGACTCTCTACGGTTTTCAATCCAATAGAGTAGTCTGCAACATAGTTCTTGAAGGCTCCACAAGAAGATAGTGTAATAACACTTATTACAGAGCATAAAATCATACTAATTTTCTTCATATCTTTTAAAAATTAAATTGTTATTCAAATTTCTTATTTGCAAAAGTACAATAAAAAACTGAATGTTGTGTATAAAGATGAAAACATGGACAAAGATGGATGAGAGATTGATAGAATCCATAGATGCCAATAAAGTCTACGAAGGAGCTATGCACGGATTTAATTGCATGAAATCGTGTGAAAGAATGTAAAATGCAGCATACCTTTTGGCAACCACTATGAATTAGGAATGAAATACGTTGCCAAAATGTTGCCAAAAATAGTAAAAGAAAAATCCTAACCGCTTATTACCAAGCAGTTAGGATTTCCTTCTGTGCGCCTGATAGGACTCGAACCTACACGGCCTGAACCACTAGATCCTAAGTCTAGCGCGTCTACCAATTTCGCCACAAGCGCATTCTTGGGTGCAAAGATACAATAATAATTTGAATAAAAAGAATAAAAATGAAAAAAATGATGGTTTTACTTGCTTTTTACGAGAAATAATGGTAATTTTGCAAACAGATACCATTTTGGCTTTACTTTGCAAAAATGAAGGCAGAATGGTAAGGACAGATAAAAACTATAATAACAGGAATATGAAAAAAGTATGGGTTATGATGCTGGCTACATTGATGGTTTCTTCCACGATGATGGCTGGAAATGTGAAGAAATCAACTACTTATTTCATGGCACAGATTGATGGTTGCGAACCTTTCAAAGTGGGCTTTAATGCCGAACGCGATTCGGTTGTAACCCTGGCTGCGGCTTTGCCAAAGGGGGTGCATCATGCTAAGGTGATAAGAATATTACCGTTTCGATTTCAGTTTCCAGAAAGGAGATTTAGGTTATGGCACCAGCTGGCATTCTAGTATGTTGCAGCATCGGAAGATGGCAGCAGAATTGCTTCCGTTCCTGAGAAAACTGATGAATTGGAATTAAATGAGACTGTATGTTTCCAAAACAAAATTATATGATAACAATGAATACAAAAAATCTATTATTGTTGGCATCTCTTACATTGGCGATGCCTCTGACAGCACAGACTCCGCAAGAGGATTTCAAGCGGGATATTACGCTTTCGGGTAGTAACTATGTAGCTTATCGTGGTCCGCAGAAGCAGTTGACTGCGGCTCCTAAAGGTTATAAGCCATTCTATCTGAGCCATTATGGTCGGCATGGTTCCCGCTATATGATTGGCAAACAGGCTTATGATGTGCCTTATTTCTCTCTGCTCAAAGCGAAGCAGGAGGGCAAACTGACAGCTAAGGGTGAGGAAACGCTGGCTAAGGTGAAGATGATTCGTGAGGAGGCGAAGGGGCGCGATGGCGAACTGACTCCGCTCGGAGCTCTCCAGCATCAGGGTATCACCAGAAGAATGATGGAGCGCTTCCCTGAGATTTTTGCTGGTAATACGAATATTGAGGCCCGAAGTACTTTGGTAATCCGATGCATCCTCTCTATGGAGAACGGTTTGCAGCAGATGCTGCGTATCAATCCGAAACTTCATATCTTTCATGATGCCAGCGAGCATGATATGTATTATATGAACCAAGGCGACAGATACCTGGACAGCTTGAAGCATAGCGTGGGTATCAAGGTGGCACAGCAGGAATTTGCACAGAAGCACGTTAGCTATAGCCGTGTGATGCAGGAACTGTTCAACGACCCTGTCTGGGTGAAGCTGAATATCAACCAGAGTGACCTGAACAGAAAACTTTATGAGATGGCAAGCTCAATCCAAGGCACGGAACTGAGAGGCAAGGTTTCGCTCTATGACCTCTTTACTGAGGAGGAACTGTATCAGAACTGGCTGAATGCCAACATCTGGTGGCAGATGGCTTACGGCAACTCGCCTTATACGGGCAATGTGCAGCCGTTCTCCCAGCGCAATCTCTTGAGAAACATCATTCAGAAGGCGGATAGCTGCATCGCCTTGCCGCATCCGGGAGCTACATTGAGATATGGACACGATACGATGGTTACTCCGCTTACCTGTTTGCTGGATTTGAATGGATATGGCGAAGAGATTAAGGATCCGGAGAAGATTGCTTCTCAATGGTGGGATTATAAGATTACTCCGATGGCTACGAACCTGCAGTTTGTTTTTTATAGAAACAAGGCGAATGATGTGCTGGTGAAGGTGCTTTTGAATGAAGATGAGGCTACTTTGCCTATCAAGAGCGATGTGGCACCTTATTACCATTGGAATGACTTTAAGGAATACTGCCTGAAAAAGCTGGCGGGGTATAAAAGGTAAAAATGAAGGCTACTGACTGCTGGGGGACAGGCGATGGAATCGCCTGGAACGGGAGGTAGGCGAGGGACTGGCTTCTTTTTTGCTGAACGCGAAATGCGAAATGCTGAAATGCAAAACGCTGAAACGCAGAAACGCGAAATACAGAAATGCAAATAGCAAGATAATAAAAAAAGGCTTAAGCTTTTGGGGGCTTAAGCTCTTTTTTTTATGATGGGCGCTTTTCTTACAGCTTTTCTTGCTGCTTTCTTTTGTGCTTTCCTTGCGCTTTCTTTGCTTTTTTTATTGCTTCGATAACCAGTCTTTATCCTTCTGGTCTTCTTCGAAATCTTTTTCAGAGAAGAGGTTGGTCTGACCGGTCAGTTCATCAATCACCTGCTGTTCGCTTTTGCCAGCATCCGGATCCAGGTTTTCACCTTCATTCTCTGAGTCAGTACCATCCGGTTCCTCATCATTATCCTCAGAAGGAGGTTCAGGGAATCGGGTTGGTTCCAGTTCCTCGATACTTTCAATCTTCCATGTCGTGAGGCGCTTACCCTTTGCCTTGAAACTCTTCTGTGCAATGAACTGTTCTGCATCGATTTCTTCGGCAGGACGGATGGCATCCACACCGCCATAAGTAACCTTGATGCGTGGATATACCGTGTCGGTAAGCAAGATGAGCTTGCAGTTAGGGTTCTCGCCCATGAAATTCTGATGGCGCTTGGTGGCATCCATCGTGAATCGCTTGATGTATGGATATCCCTGATTGTCGGCATCGTAAAGGATAGCCGTCCATATCTTGTGCTCATCCCATTTCTCTAAGCGGATGATGTTGTCCTCGTAGTGGTTGTTGACATCGAAATTGGTGATGTAGAATTCACCGTTGTCGAGTACAACCAAGATAGAATCATCATCATTGAATTCGCCCAGGAATCGTCCGTTCTCATCGTAGTTGATGCGGTTTACGTCTGGATCGAACCAAACCTTTCTGCCTCCTAACGTACTGTGACCGTGACTCTTCAGACCGATGCGGCGAATGGTGCGCTTGGTAAGGAGATTACCTTTAGCCGCACGTCCCTTGATCAGAATGTCTGAGAAATCCTTCTCCAGGAAGATGCTCTGGCGCTTCTTCGTCAGGTCGGGCTCCATCGTACACTTGATGATTTCTGCCTCGCCATTCGGATTGGCGGTGAAGTAGATGACGCGGCTGCCAGGTGTACCCTGGGTGATGTCATACAACTTGTCGCGGGTCATGGCGGTTACGTTGAATCGCTTGATGAAGTAATCGCCTTGCTTGCCGTCGCGGTAAACGCAGTTGTAGATGGTGCGCTTGTCGTTCTTCTTGAATACCTGTACATGGAGGATATTCTTGCCAACGAATATTTTGTCGGCTACCTTGGTGACTTTAAACTTGCCATCCTTATAGAAGATGATGATGTCATCGAGGTCGGAGCAGTTGCATACGAATTCATCCTTCTTCAAACCTGTACCAACGAAACCTTCCTGACGGTTGATATAGAGTTTCTGGTTAGCCTCTACCACCTTAGTCACCTCAATGGTATCGAAGTTTCTGATTTCTGTTTTGCGAGGATGGTTCTTTCCATACTTGCCCTTGAGATATTCAAACCAGTTGATGGTTACATCGGTCATGTGAGCCAGGTCGTTCTCTATCTCAGCAAGTTCAGCCTTAATCTTCATCAGCAGTTCGTCTGCCTTATCCTTATTATATTTAAGGATTCGCTGCATCTTGATTTCCAGAAGTTTGAGAATGTCCTCGCGGGTAATTTCCCGATGGAAGGCATATTCTACCATACCCTTACCGTCTACTTCGGCAGTAAAGAGTTTGTCCTTGAATGGTTCGAGTTTAGAATCGATGAAGGCAACAACCTCATCCTGACTTTTACTCTGCTCAAACTTTCGCTCCTTGTAAATGCGTTCCTCGATGAAAATCCGTTCGAGAGAAGAGAAGAAGAGCTGCTCCTCCAATTCTCCCTTTCTGATCATCAGTTCCTTGCGCAGCAATCCCATTGTGCGGTCTACGCTGTGGCGCAACACATCGCTGATAGTGAGGAATACAGGCTTGTTGTCTTCGATGACACAGCAGTTGGGCGAGATGTTGATTTCGCAATCGCTGAAAGCGTAGAGTGCATCCATCGTCTTGTCTGATGAGGTTCCTGGTGCCAGATGCACAAGAATCTCAACATTTGCTGAAGTAACATCGTCTACCTTGCGTGCCTTAATCTTACCCTTTTCTACCGCTTTGGTGATAGAATCGATGAGGCTGCCTGTAGTCTTGCTGAATGGTATCTCGCTGATAACGAGTGTCTTGTTGTCGAGCTTGTCTATCTTGGCTCTTACCTTCAATGCACCACCTCGCTGTCCATCATTGTATTTACTTACATCGATGGCACCGCCTGTAGGGAAGTCGGGATAGAGTTGGAATGGCTCGCCCTTGAGATAGTGGACGGCAGCATCGCAAATCTCATTGAAATTATGTGGCAAAACCTTACTGCTCAATCCCACGGCAATACCCTCGGCACCTTGTGCCAGGAGCAGCGGGAATTTGGCAGGGAGCGTGATAGGCTCCTTGTTTCTGCCATCATAAGAGAGTTGCCAGTCGGTAGTTTTAGGATTGAAAACCACGTCGAGAGCAAACTTAGAGAGGCGTGCCTCGATATATCGGGGAGCAGCAGCACGGTCGCCCGTAAGAATGTTTCCCCAGTTACCCTGCGTATCGATGAGCAGGTCTTTCTGTCCCATCTGTACCAAAGCATCTCCGATAGACGCATCACCATGAGGGTGAAACTGCATGGTATGTCCCACGATATTGGCAACCTTGTTGTATCTTCCGTCGTCCATGCGCTTCATAGAGTGGAGGATGCGTCGCTGTACCGGTTTCAAACCATCCTCAATATGAGGAACGGCACGTTCGAGGATCACATACGATGCATAGTCGAGGAACCAGTTCTGATACATTCCGCTGAGGTGATGTACAGCGGAAGCATCGAATCGGTTCACCGGCTTATAATCGGAATGTTCTTCGGTCGAAATCTCCTCGTTGGCATCTTCTGCAGCATCCTGTTCAGATTCTGTAGAAGAATTTTCCAAATTTGGTGATTTTTCCTCTTCAAGACCGTTTTTATCTTTAATTTCGTCGCTCATATATAGCTTTTAATACTTATTTTATTAATTTATGGCAAAAATACAACAATTTTTCGAGAAAAAAGAGTATCTTTGCCGAAAATTTGAAAAAAATAAGATTTAATCATGGCACAGGAAGATGTTTTTAAGAAAATTGTAAGCCATTGCAAGGAATATGGCTTCGTGTTCCCAAGTAGTGAAATTTATGATGGCTTGGCTGCCGTTTATGACTATGGTCAGAATGGTGTTGAGCTCAAAAACAATATCAAGCAGTACTGGTGGCAGAGTATGGTGTTGTTGCACGAGAACATTGTTGGTCTCGATGCAGCTATCTTCATGCACCCTACAGTATGGAAGGCATCTGGACACGTAGATGCTTTTAATGACCCATTGATTGATAACCGCGATTCAAAGAAGCGTTATCGTGCCGATGTGCTCATCGAGGATCACATGGCTAAGTATGAGGAGAAGATTGCCAAGGAGATTGCCAAGGCTAAGAAGCGTTTCGGCGATAGCTTTGATGAGGCTCAGTTCCGTGCAACTAATCCTCGCGTTCTGGAGAACCAGAAGAAGTTTGATGACCTCCATGCCCGCTATACTGAGGCTATGCAGGGGCCTAACCTGGAGATGCTGAAGCAGATTATCGAGGATGAGGGTATTGTTTGCCCTATCAGCGGTACCAAGAACTGGACTGATGTCCGTCAGTTCAACTTGATGTTCTCTACCCAGATGGGTGCTGCCAGCGATGCTACAAGCAAGGTATATCTCCGTCCTGAGACTGCTCAGGGTATCTTCGTAGATTATCTGAGTGTTCAGAAGACCGGCCGTATGAAGTTGCCATTTGGTATCTGCCAGATTGGTAAGGCTTTCCGTAACGAGGTTGTTGCCCGCCAGTTCGTATTCCGTATGCGTGAGTTCGAGCAGATGGAGATGCAGTTCTTCTGCCAGCCTGGTACTGAGATGAAGTGGTTTGAGTATTGGAAGAAGGTTCGTCTGGCTTGGCACGAGGCTCTCGGTATGGGTAATGAGAACTACCGTTACCACGATCACGAGAAGCTGGCTCACTATGCCAATGCTGCTACCGATATCGAGTTCAAGATGCCATTCGGCTTCAAGGAGGTAGAGGGTATCCACAGCCGTACCAATTTCGACCTTTCTCAGCACGAGAAGTACAGTGGCCGTTCTATCAAGTACTTCGATCCAGAGAAGAACGAGAGCTATGTACCTTACGATGTAGAGACATCTATCGGTGTAGACCGTATGTTCCTCAGTGTAATGTGCCACTCTTACTGCGAGGAGAAGCTGGAGAATGGCGAGACACGTGTTGTCTTGCGTTTGCCAGAGGCTTTGGCACCTGTTAAGTGTGCTGTGTTCCCATTGGATAAGAAGTATGGTTTGCCAGAGTTGGCTCACGAAATCGTTGACGAGCTGAAGTTCCACTTCAATACTCACTATGGCGATCCTAAGGATTCTATCGGTAAGCGTTATCGCCGTCAGGATGCTATCGGTACTCCATTCTGTATCACCGTAGACCACGAGACTCCAAACGATCATAAGGTAACTCTGCGTTATCGTGATACCATGGAGCAGGAGCGCGTAGCTATCTCAGATCTTCGCAGCATCATCGAGGAGCGCGTAAGCATCACTAGCGTATTGAAGAAGCTTGGCAAGGAAATCAAGAACTTCTAATTAATCAAATACATTTAGATGAATCTTAAGAGTTTGAAATATTTCTTCTTCCTCATGATGGCAGTGATTACACTGTCATCATGTAGCGAAGATGATGCCACCACCGACGAGTATGCCAACTGGCAGGAGCGTAACGACAAGGCGTTCGCCGACACGCTGGCGTATGCCAAGGCACAGATTGCCGCTGGCAGTACCGAGTGGAAGGTGATACCCAACTATAGCCTTGCCAACCAGACGCCAATCAATGGCAGCCAGGTGGCGCTCAAGTACAAGGACACCGACTATATCGTAGTGCATGTGCTCAACAAGGGCAATGGCAACGGGTCGCCCCTCTATACCGACTCCATCCAGATGAGCTATCGTGGCAGGTTGATACCTACCAATTCTTATGCCACAGGTTATGTCTTTGACCAATCGTTCACCGGAACGTATGACGAGACGACGGCATTGCCTATAAAGGCAAAGACCGATAAGGCCTCAAGTCAAAGCTCTGGCGGGTGGATAGATGGTTTTACCACAGCGTTGATGGCGATGCACCCTGGCGACCATTGGCAGGTGTTCATGCCAGCCGACTTGGCTTATGGCTCCTCGGGGAATGGTAGTGTTCCTGCCTATTCAATGCTCCGTTTTGAGATGGTGCTCAAGAGTTATAAGAGAGCTTCTGGCAAGAAGTGGATTACTGAATAATAAGAATAAAGATTTAGAGAAAAGTATGTGCATATGTTTGAAATGATATATGCACATATTTTTTTGTATGAGCGATATACGAGAAATTAATTTATGCTTTATAGCAAGAAGACAGATTATTTGATGGAGTCGATTCGGCTGGGTAGAGAGATGGATCGGCGCGAGAAACTCAATCTTATTGTAGGGTTGAGTATACCTTCTATGTTGGCTCAGATTTCTACGGTGATGATGTTCTTCATCGATGCTTCTATGGTGGGTCATCTGGGAGCAGAGGCTTCTGCCAGTATCGGATTGATTGAGTCAACTACCTGGCTTATAGGTAGCTTGCTCAGTGCTGCGGCTACTGGCTTTTCAGTACAGGTGGCTCATTTCATCGGAGCTAATGATTTCGCAAATGCCCGTCAGGTGTTTCGCCATGCGCTGATTTGCGGTGTGGCGTTCAGCATTTTTGTTTCTCTTCTCTGTGTCGGCATTCATGGTTATCTGCCTTATTGGCTGGGTGGAGGTGCTGATATTGCCACCAATTCCTCTCGCTATTTTCTGATATATGGTCTGGTACTGCCTTTCGTTTTCCTTTATCATATATCCGAAATGATGCTGAAATCGGCGGGCAATATGCATACACCTAGTGTGATGGCAGTATTGATCTGCATCTGCGATGTGGTGTTCAATTATCTGTTTATCTATATCCTGAAATTGGGTGTTGTGGGGGCTGCCTTAGGAACGGCGATGGCTTATGTCTGCATCTCTCTGCCTAATCTTTATCTTGCAGGTTTCAAGAATAAGATACTGAATCTCCGTCAGGACCATGTCCGTTTCCGTTGGGTCAGGTCGTATGTTCATAATGCCTGTAAAATCAGCATTCCGATAGCCATACAGAATATATTGATGAGCGGGGCGCAGATAGTGAGTACCATGATTGTGGCACCTCTTGGCAATATAGCCATTGCTGCCCATTCTTTTGCTATTACGGCAGAGAGTCTTTGCTATATGCCGGGTTATGGTATTGGTGATGCGGCTACTACTCTGGTGGGACAGACGCATGGAGCAGGGCGAGTAGGGTTGTGCAAGAATTTTGCCTATATGACAGTAGGACTGGGAATGGCTATGATGGCTGTGATGGGAGTGGTGATGTATGTCTTTGCTCCTGAGATGATAGGCGTTCTTTCTCCGGTAGAAAGCATCCGTGAGATGGGTACCGTCTGTTTGCGCATCGAGGCTTTTGCTGAACCATTCTTTGCAGCTAGCATCGTAACCTATTGTGTTTGTGTAGGAGCGGGCGATACCAGGAAACCGGCGATGATCAATCTCGGTACCATGTGGCTGGTGCGCCTCACTCTGGCTTATGCGCTTTCCAAGAGTTATGGTTTGGAGGGAGTATGGATAGCGATGGCTACCGAACTCACATTCAGGGGAATCCTCTTCCTTATCCGCCTCTTCAGAGGTTCATGGATGAAGAGTTTTCATGTAGGTTAGGATTGGTTTTCTGCCTCCAATGTTAGTTTTAGGTTAAGATTTGCATACATCGCGAAGATATTTTCTAAAATGTTTGCAAATCTTTTTTATTTTTCTTAATTTTGCATCGCAGACGGTAACCATGTTACTGGTTTTGTCGTTATATATAGGTGAACTTGTTAAGAAGCATGATATATATATATAATAAGGTATATAGAAAGAATGATATAGAAAACAATAAATATATAAATAATTAAAATCAGATGAAACTAAGAAAGATTTTTGCAGCAGTTTTGCTGTTCCTTTCTGCAGGTACAGCGATGGCACAGCAGATGCCAGCTATTCCGGTAGACAAGAATGTGAAGATAGGTCGTCTTGATAATGGATTGACTTACTACATTCGTCACAACAGTTATCCTGAGCATGTAGCCAGTTTCTACATCGCTCAGAAAGTGGGTTCTATCAATGAGAATGATGATCAGCGCGGTTTGGCTCACCTCTTGGAGCACCTTGCCTTCAATGGTACCGACCATTTCAAGGGCAACTCTCTGCAGGACTATCTGCAGAGCATCGGTGTACAGTATGGCCGTAATCTCAACGCCTATACAGCAGTAGAGAAGACTGTTTATTACTTCACAGATGTTCCTACTACCCGTACTACAGCCGTAGACTCCTGTATGCTTATCCTCAAGGATTGGAGCAACGGTATCTCTCTTACCAAGGAAGCCATCAATGACGAGCGCGATGTGGTACACAATGAGTACCGTATGCGTATCGTAGGTCAGCAGCGCATGATAGAGCGTTCACTTCCTAAGCTCTATCAGGGCGAAAAGTATGGCTACCGTTTCCCTATCGGTTTGATGAGCGTTATCGATGGTTGTAAGCCAGAAACTCTCCGTGCTTACTACCGTAAATGGTATCGTCCAGACAATCAGGCTATTATCATCGTGGGTGATGTAGATGTAAATCATATCGAAGCTAAGATTAAGGAACTCTTCTCTGGTATCAAGGTACCTAAGAATGCCGCTAAGATAGAGAAGGTAGAAGTATCTGATAATGATTCAGCCATCTATGTTATCGACAAGGATAAGGAGCAGCAGGTTGATCTCTTCCAGATTTATATGAAGCACAATGCTGTGCCTGATTCTCTGAAGAGCAACATGAGCTATCTCCTGAAGGGATACATGGATAACGTGATTTCTTCTATGATTGCTGCCCGTTTTGCAGAGAAGGCATTGGAGCCAGACTGTCCATATCTCCAGGCAAATGCCGGTGATGGTTCATACCTGATTTCAAGCACTAAGGATGCTTTCACCCTTACCGGTGTTGCTAAGCCAGGAAAGATTAAGGAGGCTTATGCTGCTGTTCTCCGCGAGGCACAGCGTATGCATGAGTTCGGTTTCACAGCTACTGAGTATCAGCGTGCCAAGGATGAATTCATGAGCCAGGTTGACAAGGCGCTTGCCAACAAGGATAAGATGAAGAACGAGCAGTTTACCACCCAGTATGTGGATAACTTCACTTCTAACGAGCCTATTCCGTCAGTAGAAGAGGAGAGTCAGATCTGGAAGATGGTAGTACCAAACTTGCCTCTTGAGGTTATCAACAGCTATGCCAAGCAGTTGGTTTGCCAGAGCGATACCAACCTTGTATCATTGGTAATGATGCGCGAGCAGGCTGGTGCCGTTTATCCTACCGAGCAGGAACTCTCTGCCATCGTAAAGCAGGTACGTGCTGAGAAGCTCGAGGCTTATGTGGATAATGTTAAGCAGGAACCTCTCATCGCTCAGGCTCCTAAGGCTGGTAAGATTAAGAAAACTGTTGAGAACAAGAAGTTGGGCTTCAAGGAGTTGACTCTTTCTAATGGCGCTAAGGTGGTATTGAAGAAGACCGATTTCAAGGACAATGAGATTGCTTTCGCAGCTTCAGCCAATGTGGGTTATTCTACTTTCGGCAAGGAAGACTTCCTGAATGCTGCATTTGCAGCAGATGTGCTCGATGCTAGTGGTCTTGGCGATTTCTCAAGCAATGAGCTTGATAAGGCTTTGGCTGGTAAGCAGGCTGGCGTTTCGTTCAGCTTGAGTCCTTTTAATCATGGTTTGAAGGGTAATTCTACTCCTAAGGACATCGAAACCCTGATGCAGCTCATCTATCTCAAGATGACCGCAGTAAGCAAGGACCAGAAAAGCTTCGACAATATGAAGAGTATGATGGCTACTGTTCTAGCCAACAAGAGCAACAACCCAAGCCTCGTATATCAGGATTCTGTTCAGAGCACCCTCTATTTGGGTAGCAAACTTGCCCGTGTGCCAGAGGCAAGCGATATAAAGAATATCAACTACGACCGTATCCTGGAGATTGGTAAGCAGTTCTACGGCAATGCCAAGGACTTCACCTTCTATTTCGTAGGTAACTATGATGAGAAGACTCTCCTCCCACTCATCGAGCAATATATTGCCAGTCTGCCAAACAATGGCTTCAAGCTTAAGAACAAGCAGATTCCTTATGCTAATGGTGAGGTAAGCAATATCTTTACCAAGGCAATGGAGAATCCACAGAACCAGGCAACAGAGATCTGGTATACCAAGGCTCCATTCACCTTGAAGAATTATGTTCTTGCTGATGTTTCTGCCCGTTTGCTGGAGATGAAGTATTTGCGTACTATCCGTGAGGAACTCAGCGCTGCTTATCATGCAGGAGCAAACTATGGTTTGCTTCGCGATTATGATAACAAGGCTGCCATCTCTATTTCAGCTGTGGCTCAGTTGAACCCAGAGAAGTCGGATATCGCTATTCCTTACTTCTTCAAGGGTATGGACGAGACTGTAGCCCAGCCAAATGCAGAAGACCTTCAGAAGGTAAAGGAGATTCTCCTGAAGCAGGCTGCTGTTAGCGAAAAAACCAATGGTTATTGGCTTGGTGCGTTGAGCACATACGAGCGTATGGGTGTTGATACTCATAGCGATTACAAGGAGATGGTGAAGAATCTGAAGGCATCTGAGATTTCAGACTTCCTGAAGAATGTCATCCTGAAGAGTGGTAATCACTTCGAGATTATCATGAAGGCAGTGAAGAACGAGAAGTAAATCTCGGACTTGATATAATAAACGAAAAAATCCCGTTGTACAAGTCAGATGGCTGACAACGGGATTTTTACGTTTTTTTTCTTTTCCCAAAATTTTTGAAACTCATCATTTAAGAGTCGTTTCGAAAAATCTCTCTTTAAAAAGAAAGGATGCGTCCTTATATTGTATAAGAGCATCATCTTTCCTCCTTTACGTCATGTTTCTGAAGAGTATTAACCTCTTCTCTTTGCCTTAGAGGCAAGAGCCTCGCGGCGATCCTGAAGAATCTGTTGGCATCTATCGATAGCCTGATTCTGATTTTCTGAATTTACCTTAATTAAATCATTCATAACCTATTGATATTTGTTAACCGCTTGCAAAGATAGGGGTTTCTACCTATTTCTAGGTATAAAATGCATGAAAATGCGTGTTTTGTTCGTTATTTTTTGATGTATGTCAAAAAAAAGTGCAAACGTTTGAACAGTTTCCCCTCCTTTAGGCCGATAATTATCATTTCCTGAACGATTTTTTCATAATCTTTTAAACGAATTGTCATAGTATTCGTCTATAATAACGTAGAAAGAGCAGAAATGATGAGTTTTTAGGGAGATTCATACCGCGAAATAGGGATTTTTCTTATCGTATTCCCGATTTTTTTGCGAACTTTGCACCCAAAAGGACAATAGGAAGTATTGGGTATATATAAATAAGAGTGATAAAAATAAATATATAGAAAGCAATGAAAAAGGTATTTCTTTTGGCTGCCCTCGTGCTCGCATGCACAGCTGGCAGCAACGCAAGCGCTATGAACGAGGCAGCGCTCAATGCCTCAATGTCTGAGATGATGCCGGTTAAGAAAACGGCTAAGAAGACTACAAAGAAGACTTCGACCAAGAAGACTTCTACAAAGAAAACAACTTCTGCTGCATCTAACACAACAGCTACAACTGCTGCAACAACCAGCAATGCCGCTACTTCTACCAGTACAACCAGCAATGCAGGCTCAGCCGTTGCAGGTATCTTGGGTGCTGTACTGGGCGGAAACTCTAACAGCAGCAGTTCTGCAGGTAGCAGCATTATCAATGGCATTCAGAATAATGTAATCGGTTCAGGTACCTTCCGCAAGCAGGATCTCTGTGCCCATACCTGGAAGTACAGCAAGCCGGGATGCGCCTTTACTTCTGAGAATCTCCTGGCAAAGGCTGGCGGTGAGATTGCAGCCAACAAGGTAGAGGAGAAGTTGGGTGAGTATTACAGCAAGTTTGGTTTCAGCGGCTCAAATACCTATTTCACCTTCAAAACTGATGGAACTTTCGCTGCCAAGATAGATGGCAAGTCATGGCAGGGCAATTATACTTTTGATGAGAAGACTCATGCCATTCAGATGAAGGGCTTGCTCTTGAGTATGTCGGGCTATGCTACGAAGACTACCAACGGCATCAGCCTGCTTTTCGACCAGACAAAGTTGCTCAACCTCATCAAGACCATGGGTGCCCTCAAGGGCAGTTCTACCCTCAGCGCTATCGGTACTATCGCCAATAATTACGATGGTATGCGTGTAGGTTTCGAGATGACTAAGTAATCCTGAAGGATAGAATCCATAACTGAGCCTTCTGTTGAAGTTGGCTCAGTCAATAGAAATCGCCCTGTAAGAAGTGAAGCATCTTTCAAGCTATGCTTTGCTCTTTACAGGGCGATTTTTCTTGTTTATTTCACGTTCAGTTTCAATGTCTTTACATCCTTGCTGTTGGTTCCTATCATAATCTGGAAGTCGCCTGGTTCTATCACGTGCTTCAGATCTGCGTTGTAGAACTTGAGCATATCTGGGGTGATATCAAAGCTTACCTCCTTGCTTTCACCTACTGCCAGATGGATGCGTTGGAAACCTTTCAGTTCCTTTACAGGGCGGGAGATGCTGGCTACCATGTCACGGATGTAGAGCTGCACAATCTCGTCGGCATCGCGGGAGCCATTGTTCTTAACGGTGACGCTAGCTGTAATCTTCTTGCCATCCTGCCATTCGGTAGCCTCCTCATTGCTGATGACGGCCTCCTGGCTGCTCAGGCGGAAGTTGCTGTATGAAAAGTAGGTATAGCTCAAACCGTAACCGAAAGGATAGAGCGGACCATTGCTTACATCCAGACAGTTGCTGGCAAACTTGGCAAACTTCTCATTATCGTCTGCTACAGGGCGGCCGGTGTTCTGATGGTTGTAGTAGAGAGGCTCCTGACCGGTAGTCTTAGACATCGAAGTAGTGAGCTTACCCGATGGCGATTTGTCGCCAAAGATGACATCGCAGAGTGCATCGCCCATCTCTGAGCCTCCAAACCATACATTCATGATGGCTGGTACATGGGCTTTCTCCCAAGTAAGAACCGTAGGACGGCCCGCAAAGTTGAGGAGCACTACAGGCTTGCCCGTCTTCAGAAGTTCGGCAAGCAGTTCGCGCTGTACGTCCGGCATCTCCAGATTGGTACGGCTACTGCATTCGCCGCTCATCTCGGCACTTTCGCCCATAGCACATACTATCACGTCGGCCTCTTTAGCAATCTTCAGCGCTTCAGCCTTCATCTCAGTCTCGTTGCCCCAGTTGATTGGCTTGCCGGATTCGCCGTTTTGCTGCAGCTCCTTATTGCGCCAGATATTGCTTCCCTGGGCATATAATAAGGTGGCTTTTCCGGCAAGTGCATGCTCCATTGCCTCCTTGATGGTGGTATATTTAGATGGTACCTGAGCCATGCTCCATGTACCGGCTATGTTGTTTCGGGTGTCGGCAAGCGGACCTATCAGGGCTATCTTTCCTTCCTTCTTCAGTGGCAGGATATTGCCTTCGTTCTTCAGGAGCACGAAGGTCTCTGCTGCTACATTGCGGGCTGCCTGACGGTTCTCTGCGGTGTAAATCTCGCTCTTGCTGCGCTTGGTGTTGCAGTAGCGGTAAGGGTCGCTGAACAGGCCCAGTTTATATTTCGCTTCCAGAATGCGGCGGCAGGCGATGTTCACATCCTCCTCGCTCACCTTTCCTTCTGCTATGCTCTTTGCCAGATGCTTTACGAAGGCGTTGGAGCACATGTCCATATCGGTACCAGCCTTCAGCGCCTGTTCTGAAGCCTCCTGGATGTCTTTTGCCGTTCCGTGCTGCAGAATCTCGGTGATAGAAGCGTAATCGGTAACCACGAAACCGTTGAATCCCCACTGCTTTCTCAAGACATCGGTCATCATCCATTTGTTGGCTGTAGCAGGTGTGTAGTCGATGAGATTGAATGAAGACATCACGCTGCCTACGCCAGCCTTCACCACTGCCTCGTAAGATGGCAGATACTGGTTCATCATGCGCACGCGGCTCATATCTACCGTGTTATATTCCTTTCCGCTCTCAACGCCTCCGTACAGGGCAAAATGCTTCAGACAGGCCATGATGCGGTTGGCTCTCAGAATCTCTTCTGTGCGCATATCCACGCCCTGGTAGCCCTGAGTCATCGCTGCTCCCATCACGCCGCTCAGATAAGGATCCTCGCCATTTCCTTCGCTTATTCGTCCCCAGCGGGCATCGAGTGCAATGTCTACCATAGGAGAGAATGTCCAGTTGATACCATCGGCACTGGCTTCCTTGGCCGATACTTCGCCTACCTTCTTCATCGCCTCGGTATCCCATGAGCAGGAAAGGGCGAGAGGGATAGGGAACATCGTTTCGTAACCATGAATCACGTCCATACCTACGAGCAGCGGGATGCCCAGACGGCTGTTCTTGATGGCGATTTCCTGCAGAGCCTTGATCTTATCGAGGCCTTTGATGTTGAAAACTCCGCCCATGTTACCCTGGGCGATATCGCTGCCTACCTGAGTATCAAGTGCGCCGCCGGTGGTGATGTCGCCAGCTACCATCAGGTTCAGCTGACCAATCTTTTCCTGTAGCGTCATCTTCGCCATCAGTTGGTCGATATACTCCTTCATGGGTAGAATCTTGCCTTTCTTGGTTGTGGCAGTTACTTTTTTCTTAGGGGCTGCGGTATGGGCGAAAGCAGGTGCTGCCATAGAACCAGCCAAAAGAAACGTGAGTGATAAAAGTGCTGTTCTCATTGTTTATTATGTTAATTGTTATTTTTATGTTTATCTTCTGCAAAGATAATAAAAAAGATGATACGATGCGCGATAGAAATGTTAAAATGTGGATGAATTTTTCTTTTTTAGATAGGAATGTGTCTGATAATGAGATGGATAAGAAAAATGCCGGAAACATAAAAAGTGGATGCGGTATAGACGAAAATGCGAAGAAATCTACATTTCTTCTATATCAGATTTTGTCGTTTCCGATTTTTTTATTACTTTTGCACATGAAACCTCATGAAAATAGATCAATCTTAAACGGAATCAAGTTGATGTATCGCATAAATGAATTATGGGGAAAGGCATTCTTCTTCCTGCTCTTGGTCTTGATGCCTCTTTCTCTTGCAGCAAAAACAACAGATAATATAGAGCAGCTTTTTCAGAGTCTGGACAACGCCATTGCCCATTCGGCTGATTATGTGAAGGTACGTGAAGCCCGAATTCGCGATTGGGAGCAGAAACTGAAGACCGCCAGGCGCCTAAGCAGTAAGTATGATGCCTGCTTTGCGCTCTTTGAGGAATACCGCTCCTACAAGAACGACATGGCGCTGAAATACATCAATCAGTGTATGGAACTTGCTATCAGAATGGGCGATAAAAAGAAGGTGGGAAATGCCAAGGCGCTGCTTGCTTTCCAGGAATCTACCACGGGCGATTATGCAGAATCGTACGACCTGCTGAAGTCTGTCAATATCGCTGATCTTGATGCTGAGGGCAAACGCAACTACCTCTGGGCTTGCCAGCATCTGTATGGCGAGATGGCATATTATTCCAACGTTCCTTCCTTGAAGAAATATTATACCGGCAAGCGTAATGACTATCAGGCTGCAATAGACAGCACATTCAGTCATGATGATGACCTTTATCTGCAGATGCAGGAGGTGAGGGCACGCGATGCAGGCAATATGAAGGAGGCTTTGCGATTGAGCGATAAGCGGTTGGCGATGACGAAACCGGGCACCCATCAGTATGCCATTGTACAGTTTTATCGCGGCTTGACCTACAATCAGTTTGGTGATAAAGAACAGTTCCTCCGCTGCCTCTTGCGTTCTGCTATCTGCGATGTCCAGTTGGCTGTGATGGACCAGGGGTCTCTCTGGGAAGTTGCCAATCTTCTCAACGCTGACCCGGGCGAGCAGAAGCGCTCTCATGAGTATATCAAGTTTGCCTGGCAGTCGGCTACCATTTTCAATACGCCTAGCCGCAGCCGCCAGATCATGCCTGTGCTCACGCAGATAGAGGAGGGATATCAGAAAGAACTTTCTTCGAGCAACCAGCATCTGCGGCTCATGGTAGCGTGTTCAGCCTTGCTTCTCTTTGTGGTTATGGTCTTGCTCTACTATGTCAACAAGCAGCGCAAGCGCATTGCTGCGGCCCATCATAAGCTGAAGGAAACCAACCATGCCTTGCAGTTGGCAAATGAGCGTCTTAACGAGATGAACCAGTCTCTCAACGAGATGAACCAGTCTCTCAACGAGAGTAACAAGATGAAGGAAGTATATATTGGTCGATTCCTGCGCCTTTGTGCCATCTATGTCGACAAGATAGAGACCATGCGCAAGCGAGTAGTGAAACTGGTGAAGGCAAGAGAACTCAACAAGTTGCTGGAGCAGATGCAGGCTGGCGAGGCCTACATGGGCGAGCTGTATGAGTATTTCGATTCCGCCTTTCTGAAGCTCTTCCCTGACTTTGTTGAGGAGTTCAATGCCCTCTTGAAACCTGAAGAGCGTATCGTGCTCGAAGATGACAGCCATCTTTCTACCACCCTCCGTATCTTTGCCCTTATCCGTCTGGGCATCGAGGACAGTTCTAAGATTGCCGAGTTCCTTCACTATTCTGTGAACACTATCTATAATTATCGCGCCAAAATCAAGAATAGTGCCATCTGTGACAGGGAAGAGTTCGAGCAGCGCGTGAAGCAGATTGGCATGAAATAAGCCTTTGTTTGTGTATCCCTGTTTCTGCGAACTTGTGACGGATGAGGAACGAGAGAAATCGCATAAAAGTTTGGTGCTGTAATACACAGCACCAAGTGGGTTAACTACCGATAACCAAGATATTGATATTTCGTATATCCCGGTTTTTTGCGAGTTTGTCGATTTCTTCCGTCCGCTCAATTTTCAGTATCTGATTATTCTTTTTAAAAGAGCTCGAAGGCTTTCTTGAGCTTCAGGTTATCGGCTGCATTACCGACAAGAGCCTCAAACTTTCCGGCTTCAGCCTTCCAGGATGAAGATGCCTCATCGTAGAAACTGAGGGCCTCTTTACTGATGGTGATGCTGATATCCTTGCTCTCACCTGGCTGGAGATAAACCTTCTGGAATCCCTTCAGCTCCTTCTGAGGGCGGTCTACCGATGCCTTGACATCGTGGATATAGAGCTGAACCGTCTCGGCTCCGGCACGCTTACCTGTATTCTTTACGTTTACGGTAAAGGTGATTGTGCCGTCCTGCTTCATCTGCACCTTGTCGCTGCGGAGATTAGAGATGGCAAACTGGGTGTAGCTCAAGCCGTGACCGAATGCAAAGGTAGGCTTGATGCGCTCCTTATCGGTCCAGCGGTAACCTACATAGATGCCTTCCTTATATTCCTCATCAATGATGTTGCCCTTCGTGCTGGCTCCACCTTCCTGACGCCAGGTTCCCGGATAGGTATTGAGTGCATGAGCACCTGTTTCCTTCAGCGAGTTGACCCATGTAAACGGCAACTTGCCGCTAGGGTTAGCATCGCCTGTAAGGATGCTTGCAAGGGCTTCGCCGCTCTCCGAACCGATGAACCAGCCCTGTACGATGCCGGCAACCTTAGCCTTCCAAGGCATAGCTACCGCATTGCCCGAGATGTTGACATAAACGAAGTTTCTGTTTGCCTTAGCCAAAGCCTCGATCAGCTTATCCTGATGGTATGGCAACTCATAATGCTTGCGGTCGTGACCCTCGCAGTCCTGGAAATCGCTCTTGTTCAGACCACCAAACATGATGACATAGTCGGCAGTCTTGGCTTTCTCTACGGCTTCGGCTATCAGTTTAGCCTCGCTGCGCTTGTCTTCCAGGTTCTGGCCGGTTGTAACGCCATTGTAGTTGCCCGTTACATCGCCCACATATCCGCGGGCATAATCTACCTCGATGCCGTCCTTGCCCAAGCGTGTCTTCAGGCCATCGAGAGGCGAAATCTCGCGCTGTACCTTGAGCGAAGAAGAGCCTCCGCCTACGGTCATCATCTTGATGGCATTCTCGCCTACTACCAGTATGCGCTTAGCCTTCTGGGTGTTGATAGGGAGCACATTGTTCCTGTTCTGGAGCAATACGATGCCTTCCTCTGCAATCTGTCTGGCTGCTGCATAATGGTTCTCGGAACAGAGGAAACCATGAGGGCGGTTCGGATTCATCGTGGTGCGATAGAAGAGGCGCAATACGCGGCGCACCTTATCGTCCAGCTCCTTCTGGGTGAACTTGCCTGCCTGTATGGCCTTCATGTAAGGCATGGAGAGATAATAGTTGTCGTAGGCATTGGTAGCGCCCATCGTAAGACCGTCTGTCCAGGTGCCGAACTCCATATCCAGCCCGTTCTTTACAGACTGCTCCAGGTCGTGGGCACCGCCCCAGTCGCTTACCACGACACCATCATACTTCCAGTCGCCCTTCAGAATCTTGTTCAGGGTCCACTGGTTGTGGCAGTTGTGCTCATTCTTATATAGGTTGTAGGCTCCCATGATACCCCATGTCTTTCCCTTCTCAACAGCCGCCTTGAAAGCAGGGAGATAGATTTCGTGGAGAGCACGGTCGCTGACGATTACGTTCACCTGATGGCGGTATTCCTCATCGTTGTTCAGGCAATAGTGCTTTACGCAGGCTGATACGCCCTTAGACTGCAATCCCTGAATATACGGCACAACCATGATGCTTGCCAGGAACGGATCTTCGCCCATATACTCGAAGTTGCGACCGTTGAGAGGCGTGCGATAGATATTGACGCCAGGACCCAGAATCATGTCCTTGCCGCGATACAGGGCTTCTTCGCCCAATGCTTCGCCATAGATGCGGCTCATCTGCGGATTCCATGATGCGGCAAGACAGGTGAGGGCAGGAAAGGCTACACAGGAGTCGTTGGTCTGACCAGCCTGTTCCCACTCATCCCACAATACGTCAGGACGCACTCCGTGAGGTCCGTCATCCGTCCAGAAGTCAGGAAATCCCAAGCGTGGTACACCGGCTGATGAAAACTTGCTCTGAGCATGGATGATGCGTATCTTCTCTGCCAGCGTCATGCGGGAGATGGCATCATCGATGCGCTGCTCTACCGGCTTGGTCTGGTCGAGATAGACTGGCAATCGTCTGGTAGTCTGCTGTGCCTGAGATGGAGCGATGGCTGCAACCGACAGGACACATGATAAAATGAACTGTTTCATAAGTAATGAATTTATTATGGTTTGTTTATTTCTTGCAGTTGTTTGTTTTGCACACCGCCTCTCACGTTTTTTTGTGCGTTTAGGCGTATATGCTCATTCATCTGCAAAATTACTAAATAAATAATGAAAAAATGATGTGTGATAAGTGAAAAGTGGATGGGTGTAAAAATATAACTTTTGTAAGTTGTTGATAATGAGAAGTATAATGAGCGATGTGCGTTATTGAAAAGTGGCAGAGTGTGAACACTGAAATATACTGATATAACGTTTCAGGGGTGTTCTAGCCTCATTTTCTCCATTTTACCCCATCCACTTTCGTATAGTTATTAAAAATAGATAAGTATCTGAAAACTAGCGATATAAGTTTTTTGAAGCAAGTATTTTTCCCACTTATCTGTTGAAGGGGCTAGGAATTATCAAAAAATCATATTATATTTGCAATCGGAAACACGGCTTAACGCATTTTAGGAAATGCACAGCCGCACAGTCTTATACATTATTATAATAGAGTGAACTAACAAACAGATATTTTTCTAAACTAATAATCGAATATGAAAACAAAAAGTCTATTGCTGGCGACTGCATTATTGATGTCGACGTCAGCGCTCGCACAGAAAAACACCTTCAAGGGTGTCGTGTTGGATGACCTGGGTGAACCCGTTATCGGAGCCACCGTACAGGTTAAAGGCGTCAAGGGTGCCGGTGCAATTACCGACCTTGATGGTAACTTTGTCATCGATGCAGATGCTAACCAGACCTTGGTTATCACCTACATTGGCTACAAGGATGCAGAGATTCGTCCTTCAGCCAACATGAAGATTACTCTGAAACAAGACGACAAGGCTTTGGACGAAGTGGTTGTTGTAGGTTACGGTGTTCAGAAGAAGAGCGTGGTAACTGCTGCTATCGCTAAAGTGAGCACCGAAGATTTGGCTGGCAAGAGTCCAGTGCGTGTTGATAACGCATTGAAGGGTCTGGCTGCCGGTGTCAACGTAACCTCTTCTTCAGGTCAGCCTGGTGCATCTCCTAAGGTTCGTATTCGTGGTACAGGTACTATCAGCAATTCAGATCCTCTCTACATCGTAGACGGCATGCCTATCGAGGGTGGTCTCGACTATCTCAACCCTAGTGATATCGAGAGTATCGAGGTGTTGAAGGATGCTGCTTCGGGTGCTATCTATGGTGCCCGTGCTGCCAACGGTGTAATTCTCGTAACCACCAAGAAGGGTAAGATAGGAAAGGCACAGATCAACTATAACTTCTCTTACGGTTGGCAAAGCGCATGGAAGAAGCGTGATGTGACAAGCGCCACTGACTACGCCATCCTTCAGAACGAGCGTGCAGTGAATGGTGGTCAGGCTCCTATCTTTGCTGATCCATACAAACTGACTGACTCTAATGGCAATCCTATCAATGGATTTGGTACTGATTGGCAGGACTTGGTATTCAACGACAATGCCCCTGTACAGAACCATGAGGTAAGCATCAGTGGTGCCTCTGAAAAAATCAACTACTACCTCTCCATGGGCTACTACAAGCAGGAAGGTATCGTAGGTGGTAACTACGGACAGAGCAACTATGAGCGTCTCTCTATGCGTAGCAACAACATTTATAATGTATTGGATGCCAGCAAGGATCGCAACTTCCTCAACAAGCTCGATGTAACCGTCAACATGGCTTACACCCGTGTAAAGAGTACAGGTATCGATGCTAATAGTAATGGCTCAGTATTGGGTAGTGCCCTCTATCTTGCTCCAACATTGGCTCCTACGGTAACCAATAGCAATGTGGCGAAGAAGTATTATAATACCTACGAGGATCCTAATACATACGATGCAGATGGTAATATTACAGGTACTCGTGATACTTACGAGCTTCTTCGTGATGCCAATGGCAACTATTATACCATCCCAGGTATGGGAGGTACCTATCAGGAGATGAACAACCCTCTTGCCATGATGGCGCGCCCAGCAGCTAAGAACTGGTCACATAAGTTTGTGCCTAAGTTCTCTATCGACCTCCAGCTCTGGGATAACTTGAAGTATCATTTCACTTATAGTGCAGACCTCAGCTTCTGGGGTTCAGATAGCTACACCGCATCCAAGTATTACCTCTCTGGTAACGTCAAGGCTGAGCATACCCAGGCTTACAAGAGTTCTGACAAGGGTATCAACTGGCAGGTGGAGAATACTTTGACATACGATAAGACTATTGGCAAGCATAGTTTTGCTGTTGTCTTAGGTCAGAGTGCAATGAAGAATAAGAGTGATTATCTGAACGGCAGCCGTTGGAATCTTGTGAATGTAAACAAGCCTTCTATCGACTATGCTACTGGTAAATATAGCCAGACCATCGTGAAGGATGCTAAAGGTAACATCATCTCTGTAGGTGCTCCAACCATTGAGCATGCTGTATCAGGTGGCAATAATGTAGTGCATGCTATATCTTCTCTCTTCGGTCGATTGAGCTATAACTATGATGAGAAGTACATGCTTCAGGCTACAATCCGCCGAGATGGTTCAAGCCGTTTCGGACCATCTCATAAATATGGTACCTTCCCATCTGCCTCTATCGGATGGAATATTATGAACGAGAAATTCATGGAAAGTACTCGCGATTGGTTGAGCAACTTGAAGTTCCGTGCCAGCTGGGGTAAGAATGGTAATGATAACATCGGTGACTTCCGTTATACCGTATTGACCGCTATGGGCAACAACGTGCTCTTCGGAAAGAATGCAGTCAAGTTTAATGGTTCTAAGGCGAATGCCACAGCCAATGAAGACTTGAAGTGGGAGGAGAGTGAGCAGACTGATATCGGTTTCGACTTCGGTTTCTTCGGCAGTGCGCTGACATTCTCAGCTGACTATTATGTAAAGAAGACCAACGGTATGTTGATTACTATGCCTATCCCAAGCTACGTAGGTGAGACCAAGCCAATCGGTAACGTGGGTGACATGAAGAACTCAGGTCTTGAGTTTGAGCTCGGCTATAAGTGGCACATCTCTGATGCTCGCTTCAATGCCAAGGCTAATGTTACCTATCTGCACAATGAGTTGACCAACCTCGGTAATGATACAGGTTACATCGACCTCGATGGCTTCCTGGGTATCTCTGGTGGTGGCACTCGTGGATCTAACGGTCAGCCTTTCCCATACTTCTATGGTTATAAGACAGCTGGTGTGTTCCAGAATATGGCAGAGGTTAATGCTTATACCAATGCAGATGGAAATTTGATCATGCCAGATGCCAAGCCAGGTGATGTACGCTTTGTTGATGTCAATGGTGATGGTAAAATCGATCCAGATGACCGCACCAACATCGGTAATGGCACCCCAAAATGGACCTTCGGTTTCAACTTCAATGCTGAGTGGAAGGGTTTCGATCTCAACCTCTTCTTGCAGGGTGTAACAGGTAATAAGGTATTTGATGCTACCTATCGTACAGATGTGTTCTCTGGCAACTTCCCTACTTGGATGCTCGGCAGATGGACTGGTGAGGGTACCTCCAATAAGTATCCTATCCTGAAGAATGGCGATGCTACCAATTGGCAGGTTTCTGACCTCTATATTTGCGATGGCTCTTACTTGAGATTGAAGAACATCTCTTTGGGTTACACCTTGCCAAAGCAGCTTACACAGAAGTTGTCTATCAGTCACTTGCGTTTCTACGTGATGGCAGAGAACCTGATTACCTGGACCAAGTATTGGGGCTTCGACCCTGAAATCTCATCAGGTGGAACTTCTCTCGGTGTAGACTATGGTGTATATCCACAGGCTCGCACCTACACCATCGGCGTAAACCTTTCATTCTAAAATAAGAACCTTTAAAATAAAGACTATTATGAAGACAATAAAATATATAGCTTTAGGAGTGTTGGCAACCAGTATGATACTGGCAAACACATCTTGCAGCGACAGCTTCCTAGAGGTGGAGAACCCATCAGGTGAAAAACTCGAAGAATATTATACCACAGATGCCCATATCAATGAGGCTCTGAATGCGGCTTACGATCCTATCCACTGGCCAGACTGGGGATTGGGGCAGTATAATGCTCTCAATATCGATGCCGAGATAATGGGCGATAACTTCTGGGTAGGCGGTTCTAACAAAACCGATCAACAGCACTGGCACATGCTTGCCAACTATGAGGCAAATGCCAGCAATACCCTTAGCTCACTTTGGACAGTGGACTACTCAGGCATCAAGCGTTGTAATGACCTCTTGAAGTATTTGGGCTGGGCAGAGGCTAATCTCACTGCTGCCAACAGGGCATCTTATGAGATGCAGGGTAGAGCCCTCCGTGTATATTTCTACAATAACTTGTGGCACTACTTCGGCAATATTCCTTTCTATCTGGAGAACTTGTCTGCTCCTTACACAGCCCCACAGCTCAAGGCTGATGAAGTATATGACAAATTGATAGTAGAGCTTGAGGCTGTAATTGACTCCAAGGTCCTGCCAATGCGTTGGGACGATGCCAACTGTGGAAGAATGTCGCAGGCCATGTGCTATATGATGTATGCCGAGATGGTGATGTATCAGAATGACAAGACTCGCTATCCTAAGGCTCTCCAGTATATGCAGGAGCTCATCGCCGACAAGAGTGACTATGATATAGTAGACGATTACGCCTCTATTTGGAAAGAGAGCGGCGAATGGTGCAAGGAGAGCATCTGGGAAGTAAACTATGAGGATGGTAACAACGAGCGTGGTTGGAATTCACCATTGGCTATTGGTGGTACAATATTGCCTACCTTGATTTCTCCAAACTCTTGGCCTGGTGGCGATGGTTGGAACAAAGGCGGTGACGGTTGGGGATTCCTACCTGTTCGTACCGAAACCTATGCTCTGTTTGCTGGCAACGACAAGCGCCGTGATGCTACTGTATGGGACTGTCGTGGCGTGGAATATACCAAACGTTATGAGGATACTGGTCTTTGGCTGGCCAAGTATCGTCCGTTCACAGAGAACAATGCTAACGCAGGTTTCGATAATAACCTTAACTATAATAACAATCTCCGTGTATATCGCTTGGCTGAGGCTTACCTCAATGCTGCAGAGCTTTTGTTGGAGACAGGTGGCGATGCTAATCAGGCTAAGGATTATGTGAATAAGATTCGCAACCGTGCAGGAATCGCAGAGCTTGGAGCCGTAACTCTGGATGATGTTATCAATGAGCGCCGCTTGGAGTTTGTAGGTGAGGGTAAGCGTTACTTCGACCTCGTTCGCACAGGCAAGGCTGCTACCGTGTTGGTACCAGACAGCTACGGCTATCGCACCAACTCCTGGACAGAATCCAAGAAGTATATTCCTATCGGACAGGCTGAGCTTGACTCTGATCCTGCTTTGGTACAAAATAATTATTAACGTTAAGAATCCAACAATATGAAAAAGATATTTCGAAATATGGCTTATGCACTGCTCGGCGGACTGATGCTCGGTGCATGTTCAGCAGAAGAATTCTCTGGTGCCAATGGTGAATTGCCTGATATTGTCGATTATGCAGACAAGTTTAATGTTGCTGTTGATCAGGAAACGAATACCGCTAAGTTCTCTTTTGAGGGAGCCAGTGGCGTTACACCGGTTTGGGTAATAGATGGAGCTTATTCTTCAGAATTCAATCTCTCTAAGTATTATCGCAAGAAGGGTACTTACGATGTGGAGTGCTTTGTGAAGAATCGTAATGGTATCAGTAAGGAATCTGTTCGGAAACTGTTCTCTATCGAAAAGACTAAGATGAATGGCTTCGCAGGTTTCGTAGAGGACAGCGAGTTTAATCTCTTCAAGAAAATTGCCTTCCCTGAAAAACCTTCTGCTGGCTATTATGCTCCAGGATGGAGCCAAATTGCTGACCCGGTTTGTAGCTACAGCAAGGGATGCTATACATTGAAGCTCCCTGAGGCAACTACCGAACGTTGGCAAGCTCAGGTTCCTTTCACCAACTTAGGTATCTCTACTTCTGCCGACAAGCACTACGATTTCTCTGTCATCTTGACATCAAACTTGGGTCATGGTGGTGTGAAGGTTAAGCTCTGCCAAACAGACGATGATGATGCTATCTTGATGGATAAAGACATAAAGTTGGAGGCAGGTGAACCAAAATGTCTCTTCGGCTCTGACCTCGACGGTGTGGACATCTCAAACTTGAAGATTGTCTTCGATTTTGGTGGCAACAAAGCTGGCGATGAAATCATGATAGAGAGCCTGGTATTGAAAGATCATGCCAACGATGACGGAACGGAAGTACCAGAGGAAATCAAGGTGCCTTTCGATTACAATACAGCAGGAAATCTTTGGAAGGCTGTGGATGGGGCTCAATCGTTTGTAAATACCAATTGGTTTGGCGATGCAGGTTGGGGAGCTATAGATTGTTCTCCGGTTATCACCCATAAGGGCAGTAAGCATACAATTGTTATCCCAGTTGAAACTCCAGCTGAACAATGGCATGCACAGTGGGCATTAACAGAGGCTCCTATATCTATTAAGATGGGCCAGAAGGTGGATTTCTCTTGCAAGGTTACTACTACAGCTAAGTTGCCTTTAGCAACATTTAAGTTGTGTGATACAGGTAATGATGACAGCTATTTGTTTGCTGATATGTATCAGAACGTTAATGGTGAATATGTGGTTCGTTATGACGATGCGACTATCCAAGGTAGTAAGGCAGGTGATATGGAGAAAGTGAAGCTTGTTATGGACTTCGCTGGCGCGCCTGTTGATGCAGAAATAACTGTCAGCGATATCGTTTTGATTGTGAAATAGGCTTTAGGTTTTATAGGTTTATATAGAATTATACAGGAGCTGCTCCTATAAATAAGTAAGTAGGAGTGGCTCCCTTTCTAAATTTTAAATGACATGAAATTCTTGAAAATATTTTCCTTCCTTCTCTCGCTTATGCTGCTTTCTTGCAGCAGCTCTTCTGACGGCGATGGAGAGGTGACGATATCCTGCTCTCCTACGAGCATCGATGTTCCGGCTAAGGGCGGTACTTATAAAATCATGGTTGTGGCTTCTGAAGGAGGCTGGGAAGCGAGAGCATCCTTCCCTGGAGAAGGTCCTACGGCAAATGTATACCCTTGGTTTAAAGTGAGTGCCAGCGGTAATAACAAAGCTATGGGTATGGTAACTGTAGATGTGGAAGAGAATAAATCGTCTGTAGCTCTTGACGGAAGTGTCGAGATTTCATTAGAGGATAAGAAGGTATCGGTGCCAGTGCATCAGGCTGGAAAACAGGTCACTCCTATTGAAGGGGGCGAAATGGTGATTCCTGAGGGCTACGAACTGGTATGGAATGATGAATTTAATGAAGGCTCAGAATTGAATAGTACCAACTGGCGCCATGAGGTGCAGAAGTCGGGCTGGGTAAATAATGAACTTCAGAATTATGTGAATGGCTCTGCTGATGGCAAACGCGTAACAGAAATTGCTGATAACCGGCTTTATATCAACTGCTTCAAGGGCAGCGACGGCAAGATATATTCGGGTCGCGTATATGCTCACGAAACCCATGGCTGGCTTTACGGTATCTTCGAAGCTCGCATCAAATTGCCTAAAGGTAAGGGCACATGGCCTGCTTTCTGGATGATGCCTTGCAACAATGATTTCGGAGCCAATCCTTGGCCTAAATGTGGCGAGATTGATATTATGGAAGAGGTTGGCGTTAATCCTAACTATACTTCTTCGTCGCTCCATACTGAGAAGTTTAATCACGTGATGGGAACCCAGATTACTAAGGAACGCCTGACTGCGGGTGCTGAAGACGGTTTTCACGTTTATCGCCTGGAGTGGACTCCTGATTATATCAAGACCTACGTGGATGGTAAGGAACTGCTCAATTTCAACAATGACGGTAAAAATGATGTGGGTTCATGGCCGTTCAATAAACCATTCTATGTCATCCTCAACCTGGCTTGGGGCGGTGATTGGGGCGGCATGAAGGGGGTTGACGAAAGCGCCCTCCCTGTTCAGATGGAGGTGGATTACGTGAGAGTATTCCAGAAAAAATAAGGCTTGATTTTTTTTAACTATATAAATAATAAAGTCTTAGGATAAGTCGTATCTGCACTTACTCCTAAGACTTTTTCTTTTGTTCCAATTTCGCTCTTTTTATTGTCTTTTTCTGCTTTTCTTGCTTACAATTTGCTCATTTCGAATAAAAGTTATAATTTTGCAGTTGAATTTCAAAAATCAGAAAAATAGAATGAAACAGAATAATAGCAATTTATTATATCATCTTGTGGCTTTCATCACCGTAGCCATCTGGGGAACCACCTTTGTTTCTACCAAGGTGCTGATGCTGAACGGGCTTTCACCAGCACAGATCTTTACGCTCCGTTTCAGTATTGCATACATCCTGATGCTGATGGTGAATCATAAGAAGATGTTTGCTGACAGCTGGAAGGATGAGTTTAAGCTGGCTATGCTGGGTATAACGGGCGGTTCGCTTTATTTCCTGAGCGAGAACGAGGCGATGAATTATACTACAACGACCAATACATCGCTCATCGTATGTTCCTGTCCGCTTTTTGCTACCTTGCTGGTACGTCTGGTTTATCGCCATTCTTCGCGTATCAACATGATACAGCTGTTGGGCTCTCTGCTTGCTTTTGTAGGTATGATTATCGTGGTGCTGAATGGCAGATTCGTGCTGCATCTGTCGCCTGTAGGCGATGCCTTGGCGTTTACGGCATGTATGAGCTGGGCTGTCTATTCGCTCCTGATGAAATCGGTATCGGGCGATTATGGCGCAGCTTTTATTACCCGCAAAGTATTCTTTTATGGTGTGCTTACCATCTTGCCTTATTATCTTATCATCCCTGGGTGGCCGGCATGGGATGTGTTTATGAAGCCTCAGGTGGTGGGTAATCTCCTGTTCCTGGGGTGTTTGGCATCCATGATATGTTTCCTTACCTGGAACTGGTGTATCTCTAAGCTGGGAGCCGTGAAAGCTACCAACTGGGTTTATTTCAATCCTATCACCACAATGATTTTCGCCTCTCTGGTATTAGACGAAAAGATTACTCCTTACTTCCTGGCAGGTGCCTGCTGCATTCTGGCAGGTATGTATATCGCGGATAGAAAGACGAAGTCGGAATAAAAAATGACGAAGGCGGAATAAAAAAAGTTTCCTCTATTTAGAGGAAACTTTAAGTGGGTTTCTTAGAGCATCGAGGTAGTCTTTGATGCGAATCTGCCATTCTGCATAGCTTCTCACATCATATTTACTCCAGGCTGCACCAAAATAGTAGCTGTATCTTTCTCCATTTTTCAAGCCTCGTTTCAAGCCGAGCGCATGACCGGTAGCACCATCGTGCTTCTTATCGAAGAGCTGGTAGTAGGTATTGTCAACACCATAAGGGAAGAGAACGCCTACGTAAACCTGCGAGTTGTTTACTTCGATATTGTCGGTAGGGTCGACATAACTTACATAATCCTTGGCGAAGGTCTTGGTTTCGGTATCCTCTTCGTGGATAGGGAAACCGGTTGCAAAATCGGTAGGGGTAGTCAGGCCGTCATACCATACGGTCATCTTGTTGAAATTGCTGCCCTTGTCGAGCGAGATGATACGGTGTTCTACCACATTCTTCATATCGCCTACGGTAGATGGATTGTAAGTCAATTCTACGGTAAAGCGGAGAGGACCATTGTCCAGAATCTTATAATCCTTATAGCAGTAAGGCAATACCTGATTCTTGCCAACCATCAGACTCGGAGCGCCCAAACCGAGGGTGGCGCCTACACGATACGGATCAAGTCCGTTTCCATGATCCAGATGGAAGGAGGTGGTGATATCCAGTTCACGCGATTCTGCCCACAAAGCCTTAGCCTGTTCTGCAAGTTTTGCTGCTTTCGCCTTATTCTTTTCGTTTTTAGCCAGTTTTTCTATGGCTCTGGCCTTTGCATCTATCTTATCGCCCTTGATATTTCCGTTCATATCCTTGATGTATCGGTCGTAAACCACGGTATCTGGAGTATTCTTCACCCAAATGTCCGTACCGAAGGAACGTTCGCCCGTTTTCTGAAGTGAGGGACCATATACACGATAAGCACAACGGTCATTTTCCCAGGCAATGTCATCTTTTCGAATTTTATAGAGCGCACCTGTAGCCCAGACTTTCTGTGGATAAGGCTTGCCAATGCTTACATAATAGGTGGCAGAGCCATGCGGACGTACGCTGGCATCAATCAGGAGATTACCATCATAAGTAATCTGAGAACCGATTTGCTGACCTTTCTTATTCTTTACGATGTAAGCTTCGCCTTTCTTAGGTGTAGCATTACCCAGTTTCGCCTTTATCTCGCTCATGCTGAGGAAGATAAGTTCAGTGCGCTGTGCGGCTGTAGGGTTGCTTACAGTGATGGTAGTTTGCTGTGCATAGCTGTAGTTAGAACTAGCCAATGCTAAGAGCATCATGATACTCTTTACCATTTTGCTTTCCATTTTTTCCATATTGATTTGTCTTTTAGTGTAATACGAATGAATAGTTGTTATTACTTATATAATATTTGTTCAGGTTTTTATTAGGCGTTCCGTCGGATTTACCGTCCGGCGGAGCGTTATGGAAATTTCTTATTCCTCGATGACAGAAATCTGCATAGAAACATCCTCTTTTGGGCGATCGCCACGCAATGTTTCGCATTTCTGAATCTTCTCTACGATGTCAAGTCCTTCCTCTACTTCACCGAAAACGGTGTATTGGTTATCGAGGAAAGGTGTTCCGCCTACTTCAGTGTAAGCCTTCTGCTGCTCTTCGGTAAACTTAGGATAGCCCTGCTCCTTGCAGCGTTTCTTGGTTTCATCCACCAGTTCGTCCTGGAGTTTCATCAGCCCCTCACGGTCGCGGTTGCGGCGGAAGTTCATAATCTCATCATGATGCTCCTTGGCAAGCTGGTTGAAGATGTTCTGCTCCATCTGCATGCCCATCTGCTTCTCCATCTGCTTCAGTTCATTTTGCTTGTAGATCTTACCCCAAACGATATAAAACTGGCTTCCGCTGCTCTCGCGTTCTGGGTTTACCTCGTCGCCAAGACGGGCTGCGCTCAAGGCACCACGCTTGTGGAAGAGCTGTGGATAAACGAACTCGGCAGGGATGGTATAGTCAGGACCACCTGTGCCCAGCATCTTGCCTTTAGGAGCGCCCTTGCTGTCAGGATCGCCGCCTTGAATCATAAAATCCTTGATGACACGATGGAAGAGAGTGCCATCGAAATATCCCTCCTTTGCCAACTTCAAGAAGTTGTCACGATGCTGAGGTGTCTCGTCGTAGAGGCGCACCTTGATGTCGCCCTCTGATGTCTTTATCAATACTTTTGCCATAATAATTTATAATCAGTATATTTTATTAATCGGTATATGTCGTAATCAGTATGTTTTTACCTTTTTACTTTTTTACCTTTTTACTTTTCGTAATACTCATTCCACTCCTTCATAGCCTCCTGCCAGTCGGTCTGTTCACCGCTGGCTACGGCTTCCTTCTGTTTCTCTGCCTCATCGCGAGCCTTATCTCGGGCACGTTTTGCCTTCATTGCCTCGATGGTGGCATCGTCGAGAATCTGGATGGCGCCACGCTTGATGGCATCCTGCAGTTCTTCTTCGCCGAAAGCCTTGCCAGGCTCATTGAAGTCAGAGATATTGAATTCATAATCCACGCGAAGGTCGTGGCGTATCATTTTCTGTTGTAAACGGTTGCCTGCGTTCTTGAGGCGCAGCAACTTGCCGATTTCCTTGATTTCTCCTGCTGAGTATTTGTTTCTTCCCATTAATATGATTTGATATTATTATTTTTGCGTGCAAAATTAAGCATAATCCTCGATAAAACCAAGAAAAGTTTCAAGGAATTCACAAAAGAATCCCTTTCTCCCTTTACTTTCTTGCCCTTTTACCTTTTTACTTTTTTACCCTTTTACCTTTAAATCATTTCCATGCCTTCTTCTGGTTCAGTTCTATCAGGCGGTCGAATTCAAAGTCGGCTTTGATTTTATCCAATATCCTCTTTACGATGATATTCATCACGCTTCCTTTGCTGTAGTTGGCTGAGCACATGAAGTTTACCCGTCCCTCCTTGACAAGCTGGCAGGCAGTCTTCTGTTTATCCTCGCTATCATATACAGCAATCGAGTGGCCGCCATGTTCCTTTACCATCTTCATGCAAGGCACATCGGTTTCTCCATCTCCGAAGTATATCATTCGGGGGAAAGGGATAGGGCGCTTTTCGTCGGGGATATACTGGTTCACTCTTCTGTTGTCGCTCACCTGTTTGATACCTTTGTTGATTTTGAAGAGGAATTGCGTTTTGGTAGTATAGTCTACGGCTACGGCTGGCCAATAGGCGATTCCCTCCTTGTTGTAGAGAAAGGAGCAGGCGTAGATGTTCTCAAATTCGTGGGCGATAGGTGTGCCCTCTATCATCTCCTTCAGTCCCGAGGAGTTGATATAGTGCTTTACGTCCAGTCCGATGCTGTTGCCATATTCATTCACGAGCGAAAACCATTGTTTTACGCCGCGGAACAGTTCTACATCCTTGCCGAATTTCTGAAAAGATTCCCGGGTGAGCGAGATATTGTTCTTCTTGGCTTCGTCGAGCATCAGATACATATAGGTCAAAATGCCGTTGGCATCCTTACCCTCTGCAAACTTTCTGTTTTTCTCCCAGAACTCGTCTTTAGTCTTGCCTGTAGCCTGTATGAATCCAAACTCCTGCATATTGCCCGGCGACAGTGTGCCGTCGAAATCATAAACCAGCGCTACCTTTGGTCTCTTCTTTGCCATATCTCGTTCTCCTTTCTTTTATATTTACCCTAAACTATTTATCTCTTTCGGGCGATGTTCTTTCTCCCTTAATTTGCAAATATACATAATTTTCAGCGAATTAGCAAACTATTGGGATATAAAAAAATATAATGAAACAAAAAAGGCGTACAAAACTCATTTCTGAGCATTGTACGCCTTTATTATAATATTAGTCTGTATTACTTAACCTCTTCGAAGCTAAATTTTGCTGATTATTAGAGACTTATAGCAATATGTGCCAAATTTGTGTCTTGATATTTTTGGAGATTCAAAAAGGCAGTTTCAAACGGAAACTATTGGTATTGTTGCTTTTATATTGTTATTGGCAGATTTTGCTATTTTATATCATTTAACGAAATGCGTCAGCCAAATCATATCTTTCTTCATGTTACTTAAGTTTTTGTAGAATGCTTAAAACGTGCTCTGAAACGGTTCTTTTTCAGTAAAGTCATTATTTGGGCTTAGACAATAACTATAACTGAAGGTAGTAGTATACCTATATCAACTATTCTACTACTTATAGTATTTACATGCGCATGCATGCTTGGGTTGTTTGTTGCTCTATAAAAAGAGCCCCGACAGTTCATGCCAATTAACAAGTACTCGCAGGAGAAGCAAAGTTACAGTGTTTGGCTTGTATTCTTTATGCAATTCCTCTATATTCAAATCATAGTTATTATTTTGGCTTCTAAAATACCTCTTGTAGTATATCGAAAGTTTCTATATTTCCTTATTAGTATATAGTTTAGTTTTTGTTATATAGTATGATATGTTTTCATTAATATCATACTTTGCAAAATCAAACTTTAATACTTCTTAAATCTTTATGTATTGTTATCTTATCTTTATTAAATATCACTATCTTTGTAAGAAAATCAAAAAAATATGGTCAAATTAATAAATTCACTTTTACTCACTCTTGCTGGTACTCTTATACTGGTTTGCTGTACAGGCTTGGCTTTTGAAACTTGTTATAAGTATGCTTTGCAAATACAGTTAATGTTTATGTTGTCAACCTTCTACACAATATGTATGGCCCTATATATAAATATGTGTAATGACACTATTACTTGTTATGTGCTTGCTAATATCTCAAAGATTCGTCAATTCAATCATGTTATGGTAAACGACTATCAAGTAGAAGATTTGAACGTAGAAGAACAAGTCATAGCTAAACAACGCTTGGATTTGTTTCATAGTCAATATGAAATCGAAAACAAAAGAATCCAACAGGAACAAAGCAGGAATGATAAACAAAAGTTTATTAAAGTATCAAACTATACTCGCAATACATTCATACGATTGGGATTTAACAGATATGATGTATTTAAGATTTGCGAGAGTGTAGAATACTTGGTTAACAACAATGCAGTTCTTAAACATGAGGATTTTCATGTCACTTACAATTCTCATATCACTCAAATTTCATTGAAGAACTTTGCCTGGAACATTGCAAACCAATATGGATTAAGCAGAGATCTAGCTGCTGAATTTGTAATAACCACATTTAGCGAATGGTTCAAGAATACCACTCGTACAACAGTCGTGAAGACCCTTCGTACAACTTTGGGTGCGCATGAAATCGAAATCAATGAAAACTTGTCGTAAAGCTCCAATTATATTAGAGGAGAAAAAGTCTAATCAAGATGCATTGCGTTTTGATTAGGCTTTTTCCATTTATAGATTTTGCCTGTAAAAAGAGAGAAAGCTAAATCGGTACTATTTTAAAATTCAATTCACTTTAGAATATATAGGCTAATTGTATGAATGAAGTACCTTTTCTATGATTTTCATGTTTCTCATCGCAGTTTCTGGTATTTGATAAATTTGGTTGCAAAGGTAATGTCTGTACATATATTCCTTGCAAGGTCGGTGCCTATGGTCTCTTGCTAAAATCTCCACCTTACAGGTCGTATTTGAGCAGAGAACCTTGCCGGAAAAGCACAGACACCTTTAGAGGCAACAAAATTTTAATCAATCCCGAAAATGCAGATGCAAAAATAGGGAAATAAAAATAGAGACTTATGGCAAACATTTGTGACACTCAGTACAAGGTGATGGGCGAACGCAAGGCGGTAGCCGACCTTTGGGACACGCTCCTGACAATGGAGGTGAATACCAAGAACGTATCTCTTAATAGATTAGCTGAGCATTATGGCATCGACTATGAGAAGATGGGTATATCGGTAAGAGGACATATCTATTGGGCAAAGTTCGAGGAAGACGATGACATCTGCTTGTTGTCCTTTGACACAGAAAGTGCTTGGTCTGCTTGTGACCAGTTCTTTGAAGAGTTGAACAATATCTTTGGAGGAGAACTATCCATCAGCTATCGTGAAATAGAATGTGGATGCAATCTATTCTATGTACATGATGAACAAGGCTTTTTCCCAGAGGAATGTTGTGTCAGCTCTTCGGGCGAACCATTTGAGGATGCCTGTGAGGATGTTTTCGACTCTTGTCAAGATGCGATAGCTGAGTGGTGTAAGAAAACAGGAGTACCGCAAGGCGACAGAACAGAGGATGAAATGGTGGAGTTCATCAATGGCTATGAGTATGATGATGAAGACACCTATTATTATATAAACAAGTTTATTTTTAATTAATATGGAAGAGAAAAGATTAGAGACGATAGAGAAAATCCCCACTTGGGCATTATGCTATATCATCAATGGCGACCCTACGGGATTGAGTGATGAGGACATCAAGATGGTTGATGGCTTCATGCAGAAATGGCAAGTGGAGATTGTTTCTCCACTCTGCCAAGACGGAAACGCATCATTCTCGCACTATCCAGCCTTTGGACTACCTGCCGAGGTTGAGGAGTGCAAGGTGATTTATCATACCCAACAAACGAAGTAAGCCTATGTATGAATACGATGAATTTACAGACATTGTTGGTTGCAGTTGCACACTGTTGATACCCTATAAAGGACGCACTGAGGGATATGTTGTTGCAGATTATGGCAATGACATTGTGGTGAAATTGCACAATGGGAAGGAAATCGTAGAGAGACGTGATGATGTTTTAGTTTACGATTAACATTTAGTATAAGAGGGAAGATGACTCTTCTCTCTTTTTACTGCATCAGATTCCTTTCAATTTGTTTTTAGTAAAGTAGTAAAGACTAAATTATACTAAATAGTAACTACTAATAGTAGTTGTTTAGGATAAAAGTATTACCTTTGTAAGTAGAAAAAATAAAGTGATAATTATGGCTAAAGTAATTGCAATATTAAATCATAAAGGTGGTGTAGGAAAAACAACTACTGCCATCAACCTTGCGGCAGCTTTGCACATTAAAAAGAAACGAGTGCTTGCTGTTGATTTGGATGGTCAAGCAAACTTGACTGAATCATTTGGTTTGTCAATGGAAGAACCAATGACTGTCTATGGAGCAATGAAGGGAGAATACCCTCTTCCTTTAGTTGATTTGGAATGTGGTGTATCAGTTGTACCGTCTTGTCTAGACCTTTCTGCTGCTGAGTCAGAATTGATAAATGAACCAGGGCGTGAAATGATACTTCGAGATTTATTGAGTAAGATTCCTGAAGATAAGAAATTCGACTATATCATTATAGATTGTCCACCTTCATTGGGACTTCTTACATTGAATGCTTTGACAGCAGCAGATATGGTGATTATTCCAGTGCAAGCTCAATATCTTGCTATGCGAGGTATGGCGAAAATTATGACTATCATAGATGTCGTAAAAAGTCGCTTGAATCCTATGTTGCAAATGGGTGGTGTTCTTGTCACCCAGTATAATAGTCGTAAGTCTTTAAACAAGTCTGTCTCGGAATTAATAAAAGAGTCTTTCTGTGACAAGGTCTTCAAGACTATTATACGTGATAACGTAACTTTGGCGGAAGCTCCAGTCAAAGGCAAAAGTATATTTGAATATAATAAGAGATGTAATGGAGCTATTGATTACATGTCCTTTGCAAAGGAAGTTTTAAAGTTGAAATAATATGAGTAAGAATGATTCTTTGAAAGATAGCATGAAGGGTGGTTTGAACGGATTGTTCTCTTCTACTGCTCCTGCTAAAAACAGTTTGTCAAAAGACAACTCATCAGAGGAAAAAGAGAAAGTCGTACATTGTAACTTTCTAATAAACAAAAGTATTCATACCAGAATGAAATATCTTGCAATAGATAAGAATATGTCCTTGAAGGATATTGTAAATCAGGCAATGCTTGAATATTTGGAAAAGAATGAGACGACAAAAAGAGGCTAATATTAGTAAATCAGGAGAGCAATGTCTCTCCTGATTCTATTAAACTTTTTTAGAGAGGATTAAACGGCAAACTCACTTCTTCGTTTGCCGGTATACTTTTATACAGTTACGCTTTTTATGGTTGTATTCGCCATTTGGCGACGAGCTCTTTGTATAATGGGAATCACCGTAATTTTACCTTTCTTGTGGCTTTTCGTTCAGCTATGATGCTTTGTCAGAGGATGAAACTTGTATGCAACGTTGCGATTGTAGTTGGTTGCTCTTGCTTACCTTTCTCTGCAAATGAAGTAACCTCGGTGCATGTTCTTTTCTGCTTGTTTAAATCAATATACTCATGCCCTAGCTCTCCATGTTATATGATAATGTGATTGGTTTCCCAACATTTCGTTACTGCAGACATTAAGGAAATGTACTTCTCGTTGGTGATGGTTTCTGCAAATGATTGAGCCATACGATGCTGTTACTGTATTCTTACGTCTTTTTCTGAATTACCGTTTTTTTTGAAGCAACTATTTTTCCGATGCAAAGGTAGCGTGATGCTTCGACAGATGAGATCCGTCTTGTGCGGTCGCTTCGCTGTGACCAATAAAATAGCCAATAATCTTCCTTTTTCTCCATACCGCCAACAGAAAACGAGTATTATAGTCGATTTTCATGGTGCTGCCTTCATGTGCCACATCCCTGCTCTTGAATTGCATGTAAAAATTAAGTTTCACTTCAAAAAAGTAATTCATTATGAAAAAGATCGAGAACAATTTCGTAGTAACAGGATTCGTAGGCAACAACGCAGAAATCCGTCAGTTCACCAACGCTTCAGTTGCACGTTTCTCATTGGCTGTCAGCCGTCAGGAGAAGAATGGTGAGGAAACCAACAGAGTATCTGCTTTCATGAACATGGAGGCATGGCGCAAGAATGAGCATGTTGAATCATTCAACAAGTTGCAGAAGGGAACCATGCTCACTGTCGAGGGCTACTTCAAGCCAGATGAGTGGGTTGACCAGCATGGCACCAAGCACAATCGCATCGTCTTCATCGCAAACAAGTTCTATCCTACACCTGACAAGGAGGATACTCCTGATGCAGAACCAGAAAAGTCTGCCAAGAAAGAGAAGAAATAGATTTTCTTCTTTTCCCAAATAAACAAAGCGGCTTCGGTCGCTTTTGTTTTGTTCATACAACCATAAATCCTTTTGTAATCGACAAGCGCTCTACTCTTCTAAACGACAAGTCGTCTTTCCTTTTTATCACTTTGTCCCTCCCAACAGCGAAACTACACCAACAGTTCGTGCAAAAGACTCTCTTCATTTATTGGGAATAAGGTCCCGAAAGATGAAGAGAGTCCTTTTCCGAAGGACAAGCACGAAGAGGATGGCATTGGCTAACGGCATCCGTGCAGTGACTGCACTTTCATGCTGTCGACCAATGCCATGCACTTCGTATGTTGCTTGTCTGGCTGTTGCGCAGTTTCACTCCCACCCAAATTCACTTATATCCGTTTCATGTCCTCAGATTTTAATCTTTGTCTTCCGTTTATAGCTGTCACAAAGATTTCATGTCAAAAGGCTTCTTGCCTGTGGCAACCAACTGTCGCTACTGCAAGAAGCCACTTGGCATGAAGACAGGAGCGAAAACACTTTCGGCATGAATGCCAAGAGAGTTTTCCTGAAGCTCCTATCGTATCTTTGTTCCATTCTCTTTTTATAAGCGACAAGTCGCCTTCATCTTGTAATACTTCATCCCTCCCTTGCGGAATTGCACCATAGGCGCAGTTCCACACCCGCCCATTTCTTGTTGTATGCTCATGAGTTTTCTGCTATAACTATTTCATCCATCGTCTTTGCCACATCGGATATTTTCCGCAAAGGTATCAGTTGCTAGTCAAATGCCAAATTGGGCATCGTGGATGCTTTTCAAAAAATCTTCCTCTATGTGCGATGCATATAGAGAGTATTTTTCGCTTCCGATTTGTCTTTTTGCCTTTCAACTCCTTTGCGTGGCGGAAAAATATCCCTCGGGCAAGCCGAAAGGCTTCCGAAAATAGGGAAATAAAAATTCAAGTTGAACGCAAATAATTTTTTAGACTATGGCAAGAATAATTGATGACAATATCAAGAGACAATTGAGCAAGAGAATGGATTTCTTCTTGAAGTACTTCCCTGTAAGAGTCCGCAACGTAGGTGAGGATGCAGTGGCAGCACGCCAACTGATATGGGACTTCAAGGACGCACGTGATAATGCTTTTGAGAAGGTAGCACAAATGACTGCCACACACCTCATCCAGGTTTGTGGTGAGAAAATAAAGGACATCGTGTTTGTATGTGTCCCTGCCAGCACGCAAGCCAAAAATGAGAGCCGCTACAAGGCTTTCTGTAATCGTGTGAGCGAACTTTGCGGCATCATCAACGGCTATCCGCACATTTCTGTTTCGGGTGACCGATTGGCGATACACGAGCACCGCCATGACAAGGAGAAAAGTATCAGCAAGACGCAAGTAATAGAGTTTGATGAAGCTTACTTTAAGGGAAAGGACATCTATGTTTTTGATGATGTGGTAACGACCGGCGCAAGCTATGCCATCTTTGCCAATCAATTGGAAATATTTGGAGGCAACGTGTTGGGAGGTCTATTCTTGGGACGTACACATTATAAATATACAAAATGATATGGAAAAGACAGAGTACATTAAAGCCAATTCTGTGGCTTTTTCGGGACATCGTACAATTGCAGAAAACTACAAGGACGAGATTAGAAAGAAACTGAGGGGCAAGATTAGGCTACTTTATGCTATGGGCTTTACCAATTTCTTTTGTGGTATGGCTCTTGGATTCGATATGTTGGCTGCAGAAGAGGTTATTTCTTTGAAAGCGGAACTGCCCAAGCTTAAACTCATTGCCGTCATACCCTTTGAAGGACAAAGCGAGAGGTGGAGTACAAGAGAGCAAGACCGATATAAGAGCATCCTTGCCAAAGCTGACGATAGCATCTTGTTATGTAGATATTATTTCAAAGGGTGTCTGCTCAGACGCAATGACTATATGCTGTCACATTCAAGTGGTCTGATAGCATTCTTCGATGGTACCCCAAAGGGTGGTACGTTCTATACTTGCCGAAAAGCCAAGACGATGGGCATGGACATCATCAATCTGTACAAGACTTAAATATAAACAGAAGCGTATGAACGACATTGTATCAGTATTCGTAGTATTCTTCGTGTTCAAGGCTTTGGGTGGATTGCTCAGAAGCCTTTTTCACGGAGACAAACGAAACGATTTTAGAAGAGACAGATAAGAGCCGTTTGCCTTATCTGCCAATAGTATTATTCCACAAGGTCAAAAACATCTTGTGTACCTTTTTGTACACAAATGCCAATGCTTTGTGGAAAGGGACTTGTGTACCTATTTCGTAAGACAATTGTAGGCAAGCCATACTGCAAGCGCTATTTGCAGTATGATGATTGTCGGCACACCAATATAGAATTTCTTGTGCATCGTCTTGTGATGAAAAAATCTCATTCCAAGCCATGCACCGATGCTGCCACCAAAGACCGCCATCAATAAGAGCGTCGCTTCAGGAATACGCCACTTCCCTTTTATAGCCTTATACTTGTCAATGCCGTAGATCATAAACGTCACGACATTGACAAGCAATAAACAGCCTGTTATAATATGTGCCCAATTCATTTGTCGAGCATCTTCTTGATTTCTACATCACTCATCTGAGTTGTGGGATTATTTCCCAGCAAGGTCTTGGTACATAGCATTGCCATCCTTATACAAGTCGGCCATGGCATCTGCAAAGCCATAACCACATCCGTCCGACCATTCAACGCACTGTTGAAGCCTTTGAGAATACTTTTTCCACAATCCATTAGTGACAATGAACTTAATGGTCTTTTCGAAATTGCTTTCAACAGAGTCGTAATACTGCTCCCACATATCTCCATAGTCATAGGTGAACTGGGTTGCCCATTCCATATAGGAGGCCATCAGCTCTGCTTGTGCATCGGCAGAAGGTTTGAGCTTCTTGAAGTCTGCCACGGCTTTTCTGCAAATGGAAAAGCGTGTCTGTGGTTCTCTCCGTTTTTTAGGATAGAACTCCTCACGGATAATACTCTTGTATTCTTCTAACTTTCCTTTTTCGTCAGGACTCGCATAGAACTCTAAGTATTCCTTAGCTTCCTTTCGGGCAGAATACAGTTCCAGTACCATTTCTATTATATTCTCCTTTGTCATTGACTGAAGGAGTTTCTTTATTGTAGACTTTGACATAGCTATCTTTGTTTAATCATTTTCTTTTTTACCCTCATCGGTTTGTTTTCTTTTACCGAGCGGACCGCAGAATTTTCCACGATTCAACTTAACCCCATACTTGTTGAGTATGCGGAAGACTGAGCTTCGGCTTTTGAAACCACTTACCTTCCATATGTCGTCAATGGAATAGTTATTGTTATACATGTTGACGATGTTCTTCTCACGGTCAATGCCTTTCTTGGGTGTTTGGTTTTTCTGAGGCTTGATGCCCGACTTAATGCGTTCTACATGAGTGGCGGATTTGCGTAATGTAATAACCTCTTCTGGCAATGATCCAAACATGAACAGCACATCAGCTATAGAAGTGTTTGGAAACAACTCTCCCCTGGAATCTATTCTGTCCTGTATGGATATGATTCTTATCACCTTTACCCTACAGAACTCCAGGAACATCGCCAACTCACGAACTCCACGCAAGGCGTTGCTAAACTTCGAAATGACCAGTTCGTCACCTCGTTCTAGACAGTCCATGAGTTGCTTCCATTCTGGACGCGTCTTTTCCTGACTCCCATCTTCTTCAATAATACGGCAGCAACCATACTCTTCCATCCATGTCTTGTCTGTGGCGATTGTGTCATGCTGCCCCGAACTGTATATGTAACCTACTTTTGCCATAACTATTGTTCACTGATTTATAAATTTGATGGCAAAGATACTTATAATTCATTAAAGTATAATCATACTCTGAAAAATATTATAGTTAATTAAAGTTTTGAGGACTGTATTTTCTTGGATATTTTATCATTTCATATCATACTCTAAAGTATGAATTAGAATAAATTTTAAAGTTTGATTTGTTATTAATGAATACTCGATAAATAGTTGTAATTTCGCACCGTAAATTTCAAACAAAGTCCGAAATGAAAAGTATAAAAGTTATTATATCAGCGGCAAAATGCCGAGTGGGAGTGAAGTACAAACAAATTTGCACTTTAAATCATTGTACATCATACTTTAAAGATGGAAGACGTTTATCCATTTTGTCTGCCATCATACTTGCCATACTATTGCTGGCATCATGTACAAAAGATGGTAGTAATCTGTCTTTTCATAATACAAAAGAGGCATTGGATGCACAAAAGGAGTTCCTGTCAAGCATGAAATCCAACCAGGACTTGTCTATGGAACACCTTGCCGACAAAATATCCAAGTGGCGTATTTTGGAAGACTCGGTTTCAGCTTGCCTAATGCGAGACACCATCAAAAAGGCACATTCGTTTCCGATGGAAGACTTTTCCAATGTCCATGACTCCATCCGTGACGAGTTTATGCGCATAGCAACAGCCAAGCGAAGAACATTCAAGGACGTGCTTCTATTGAAGATGAAAGCTACACCCTACAAAGGTATGAAAGAAACGGATAGTTTGTCAATAGTTGCATCACGATTCTTTGAAAGCCTCGATTCTTTACCGGAATATAAAGGTGATAAGACAAGGATCTTGACCACCTATCATTTCTTCCTTGAAAAGGTGAAGAAGGAAGGCATAGCCAACCAATCACAGTTTCTTGCCTTCTTGAAAACGGAAGACAGACTGTTCAGAACATTTCTATCTCATCTGCATGAGATGAGCGACGTATCGGTTTCGCATATAACAAGTGGAACGGAAGATGTGTGCAAGATGATAGCCCAATCTTCAAGGAAAGGAAACTTACCGACAAGGGATGCTGTGGCATATATGGCGGCCAGAACCAGCCGAAGAATTATCGCCAATGCGCAGACTTGCATTGCTGATATTAAGAGTGGAAAGGTTACTTCCGCTGAACAACGGACTGCCTATTTTTGGATGATACTGCAACCATTCCTATCCATTGATGACTTCGGAATAGCGATGCTTTCAGAGAATCAGCGAAAGGAATTGGTGCAACTGACAATAGATGCGTCAGGCACAATCGCCTGTCTTAGCCGTTCTTTGCAGATGGACAAGAATATGATAGACGGGTTACCAGATATGTTCATCAAGCTATACATTTCTTCATTATAAACACAATAGTTATGCTGCATAAATTTCTCAACGACTTCCTGGCACTTGCACCATTGCAGTTACCGGAGCTTATCAATCAGGAGCGCATGGAACAGCCAGTCTATGAAGACGGATATGTCCTGCTTGACTTCAAGTTGGAAAAGTCTTATTCCCTCGAAGAGGTGATGAACCTTTTGGAAGACCAGATGGAACTGATTATCCTTTATCATAAGGTGACTTCTGTGCATACGGAGTTCGGACAGTTCTGTTGTGCCTTCTCCAACCCTAATTTCGGGCGTATGTACAAAATGAATGCCAGTACGGATGCCAATGGAAATGTTCATTCCATAATTGTTACCATCTATGAGTCCTTGGAGTTCATGTATGGTGACTTGTGCCATGAATTGGAACTGCAGGCTAGAACTGGTTTCTTCAAGTACAAGCGTGATAAGGCGGACATGCTGCTGTGCTTCATGTGATATTGCGTTCCATCTATGAGTGACGTGCAGATTCAAGGTATCCTGGACTTCATCCACAAATACCATACTTGGATTGACATAGAAAGTTCTTTCCTATGGAGAGACACCGCCGTCTCACGGCATGGCATGGTACAGACTGTTTGCTGTCGGTGTATTACCCTTCGGGCCTGTCATTCCAATAATGATTACATACGTGGTCAAAAGTGGCACATTCCTTTGCTTGAGATAGAGCAAAGTGCCAAGACTCTCATGGGAAAAGATGCAGGCTTCAGAAAACGCCTTGCATCAAATACCCTGACAATGGAAGATGTCGAACTGCTTTTTGAGGATGTTACCTATGGTATCATACATTTGGAGTTATTCGAAGGTTATTAACGTTTTACATTAAAATTTGAACTATGATATTTAAGATTATCTTTCTTTTCTTCCCTATACTTCTTCTCGTGGCATCTACGATGTGTTACAAGAAGAACTGCCGTATGATGCAGAACTTTTATCTCCGTATGGTGTTTTCGCATTATTTTCGAAAGCTGTATACGCTACTGTTACTGATGGTAATACTTGTGTTCTGTTTCATGGCATACCAAGTACAGCCAAACAAGATAGGTGCTCATGTAATGGCACTGTTGGCTTTGCTGCTGTTCAAGTTTTCTTATGCGGACAAATTGCTGCATAGACTGCATGATGACAAGAAATTATGTACCTTCACTTTTACTGCTTCGCTGGTGTTTATATTCACACCTCATCTATACACACTGGGTGTGATAGTTGGCTTTCTCATAGTGGCATCCATCTACTATCCGTCCTCTAGGATCATCTTCAAGGCTCAATGCCCAGACAGTGGCAGACACTTGGTTCAATGTCCTGAGGACATCGTAAACTTCTACTTTTAGTCATTCTTGGAATACGCCACTTGGTACTGGTACTTTCCACAACACTCAGTCCTGATATGAGAATCAATATTTCACAACATCAAAAATACATTTTCAATGAAACATATACCAAAAGAAAATATAAGGGTAAACCTTTCTGTCGGTTTTTTGGCATCTCTCCAAGACCGACATAACGAGCGTTATTCAAAGCACGAGGCATTTTGCTATCTGCTGGACAAGGCTTGTGAGCGTTATTTGCCAAAAAGCGTAAAGAAAGAAGTGGCAGACATAATGGGAGACTTTCAGTTCATAACGACCAAGACACAACTTGCAGAGGACTGGCATTGGCATCGTGCCACTGTTCGTCAATTCCTCGAAAAGTTAACGGAACATGGGCTGATAAACTGCAAGGAGTTTGATACAAAGTACACCATCATCACGATGTATGGCATGGAGGATGGACATGTACCCATTGTACAGGACTGCTTGTTGGAGCCAATCATCCGTTTCACAATAGACAGTTGGCTCAATGGCAGTTCCACCACAGAAGAGACTGCCATAGTATGTGGACAGATTGTAAAGGGTGCTATTGCATTATCGCAAGGGAAAGATGCAACTTCGATATCATCAGACAAGCAACTTCAATCTGATGATATTGCCACTTGTACAATTGGCAGACTCGTGGATAGCATCTCACTCATAGGTGAGGAAGAACGCAGCAAACACCAGTTGCGTAACGCAATCTTTAACTTCTTCGCTCGTGTCCTCAATCGAGACTGGCTCCAGTTGCTCCTTCTGATAAAGGAACTGCCCGACATTACCGGTTATGGAAAGGCCGCTTCAATCAAGTTAAAAACTGCTGAAGACATGAGCCTTTTCCAATCCCTGTGTTCCGCTTATAAGGTTTGCTGTCCAACCTCAACAGTTGAGACAGCTGCCAAGCCAGTTATAAACGCCAAAGCGGACAACCATAAATAGAGTTCATTTTGTTCTTTTGTAGCTGCCTTACAGACATTCTCTTTGTATGACCTCACGGTTCGGCACTGGCATAGCGCACTCGTCGTGGCTTGCCTTTTTTAGCACATCGGGCTTGCCCGCTGTTCACGAATTTAGGGAGTGTGGTAACTCATTACCCCTACGACCTAAAAGTCTTCGGGAGAGTGTCCGCCAAGACAGCAAGCTGGGACACTGTTTTTACTGACACATATAAGCATATCAGAGATATGGAAAGAATAGCAAAGCAGGTTTTGAACGTCAGGGGACGTAAGGGATGCGCCGCCGCTCTCAGCCGTGAATACCAACGAAACTGGAGCGACAGGGCATGGCAGGTGGCTATTGCAAAAGGCAACTATGACCTCGGCAGACAGCATCTGAACTTCCAGATTTCTAAGGGAGGCAAGATAGCACCTATCGACAAGAGCAAGTCCATCCCACAGTTGATGGCTGAGAACTTGGCTGCTCGTGGCATCAAGGACAAAAATGAAGGATTGGCTGAGCCACGTTTCAGAACGGTGGCGGACTTCATTTTCAGCGGTTCGCAATGGAAGATGCGTGAGCTTGCCTTCGGTGACCAAGAGGTGGTCTTCAAGCCCGGTGACAACAAGGAGAATTATGCCGTCAAGCGTATGCCTGAGATTGAGCAATGGGCAACGGATATTTATAATTTTGTCGCAGGTAAGTATGGCGAAGAGAACATTGTAGCTTTCTATGTACACCTGGATGAGACTTCACCACATATCCATTGTGTTCTATTGCCAATCAAGGACTGCAAGTTTGCCTTCAAGGAAATCTTTGCAGGAGCCAATAATAGGGAGTATAGTCAGCGTACATCACAGCTTCATGATGAGTTGGCGGTGGTCAATGAACCTTGGGGACTGGTGCGTGGAACGAGTCAGACAGAGACTCGACAGCGGCATCGACCTACGGAAGAATACCGTAAGCATCTTTCGGAAGAATGTTCTTCCAAGGAGGAGGAACTGGATAAACTGAACAAGGCTTTAAGCGACCTTCGGGTGGAAATAGCATTGGCTATACGTCGTGTGAAAGGCCTGTCCTCTATGGTGGAACATCTGGAAGAGGAGAAACGACAGAAGATTTTGGAGATAGACAAGCTGAAGGTGCAAATTGTCAACAAGGAGGGTGATAGTATAATTTTGTCGCAGAAGTTGGAGAAGTTACAGAATGAGCTGGCATCTGTTGATGAGAAACTGGCAGACAAGAAAGACAAACTCGCTGTTGCTGATCAGCAGTTAGATGAGTTGAACAAGAATATGGAGTTTATAAAAGAACGGACAGAGACGCTTCGACAGGATGCCATGTTGTTCTCCCATGAGGCTCAGTCTGGTGCAGGCACACTAATCAAGACGGCCATGTTGGAAAGCATGGTCACTGATTATCGTTCCAAGATGGCATCGTTGCCACCTGAAGTCAAGGTTGCATTTGATGGTTCGCCATTGGAGTCCATTGCTGAGCGTACAGCGGAAATTCTACATTGTGCCACATTGCTATATCTTGGTTATATCGACCAAGCCACGACTTTTGCCGAAGGGCAAGGTGGAGGAGGCGGTGGCACCAACGATATGAAATGGGGACGCAATGATGACGAGGATGACAGGCGATGGGCGCACCGGTGCATTGCCATGGCAAACAGAATGATGCGACCTAAAGGGGGAAAGAGTAGAAAACGTTAAGAGAAAGAATAATTGACAAATTGAAGTTTATGATTAAAAAATCAATATTTATGATGGCATTGTGCCTGTGCGGACAAGTACAGGGCAATGCGAAGACAACAGATGATGGCACGAATGGGTTGGTTTCATCTGTCATGAATGAGGATATGCTCCGACAGATTGAGCCTACATACCTCAAAGAAGTGGCAGTTCCTTCCGTCTGGTCTTCCAATTGGTTCGTTGGTGTGTCGGGTGGCACATCTGCTTTTGTTGGAAAGCCATTTGGTGCAGGGAACTTGTTCGACAGAATGAAACCTTCCCTGGCAATAGAGGCAGGAAAGTGGTTCACACCTGAAATAGGAGGGCGGTTGAGTTTCCAAGGCTTTCAGTTCAAGGATGCCAGCATGAGTGTCCGTGACTATAAGATGGTGCATGCTGATTTTCTTTGGAATATGAGCAGCAGTTTTGCCACAAAACATGCCACCACACAAAGATGGGGAATCATTCCATATGCAGGTTGCGGCATTATCCATAATGAAGACAACGGCAAGAGTCCGTTTGTAATCAACTATGGTATGATGGCACAATACCAATTAACGAGACGTTTGTCTGTCAATATGGAATTAGGTGGAGCAACCACATTTAGAAACTTTGATGGCAAGGGGACATCCAATAAGTTCGGTGACAATTTGTTCACCTTATCTGCCGGACTGACTTTCAATATCGGCAAGGTCGGTTGGAAGAAGGTCGTGGATGCCGCTCCTTACATCAACCAAAACAAATGGCTGGCAGATTATGTTAATGACTTGTTGGCTTGCAACCAGAAGTTGAACAAAGCTCATGCTGAGGATACTCATGCCATCACTGAAATGAGAAAGATTTTGGAGATTGAGGGCTTACTGAATACCTATATTGATCGCCTGGCATATTGTGCGGACAGTATGGAGTATCGCTGTTATCCGAAGAATGACTATAGTGGTTTGAACTCGCTCCGTGCAAGATTGGCTCACAAGGATTGGAATGGTAACGGAAAACCGAAGGCTGACGGACGTTCTATTGAGTATAGATTCTCCGCTTCTGATTCTGTTATATGGAACAAATACATTTCGGAAATGACAGGTGGAAACAAGTGTATCGGTTCGCTTGTGCTGTTTTTCTTCAAGATAGGAACCTCTCAATTGGTTGATACTTCTCAAATGTCGAATTTGGATGAACTTGCTCGAATAGCCAAAGATTATCACCTCAAAATTTCTGTTGTAGGTGCTGCCGACAGTGCAACAGGAACTGATGAAATCAATAATCCACTTAGCAAGTCGAGAGCGGAGTTTATTACTCAGCAACTTATCCTAAGAGGCGTTGACAAGTCTATGATTGTTTCAAAAAGCAAGGGTGGCATTGACAAATATTCGCCAGTTGCTGCCAATCGTCATACTGCAGTGAGATTGTTTGTTAAATAGCATTCATACGGTAAACGATAATCTGTAAAACAATGATTATCATAAGAAAGGGTCCGTTCGTGATGAATGGACTCTTTCGCATTATAGCTCATTTTCTAATTATTTGATTTACACTATTATTAGTAAATACTACACGTAGTATCTGCTACATATAGTCGATACTTTTACAATTCGAGCGCAAATATAATGCATTATAGCGATAAGTGAGGAATGTACACACTAACATGTTAGTCTTTTTGTTTAACTATACCCTAAAAGTTTCTCACAATATGTAGATTTGTTCAGTTTATTTTTTTATCACGACAGAACAATACAAATATGATAATGAACACAAATTAATATAGCGAACAATTTGTTCTATGTTTCATTCTATCCGATGTAATCTATAAAGTATCTATATAAAGCTCAACTATGTGATTGAAAAAATGTACACGAGAAAATGACTCAAAAGTCAAAAATGGGATTAAATTAGTCTTGTTCAATGAACATGCCCACGACAGTTATAATGAATAAGCGCACCCTCTATTATCAAAAAGTGGTATTTTTACCACTTTTCGTCACTACAATATTACCATACCACTTCATTCTCCCTTGGTTTTCCTTAGCAAATTTAGTTCAGCCCACCAGACCGTCAAGTATCGCCTTGCTATTGGCTGGTTATTTCCTTAGCAGCCTTCCGCCAATCAAAGATTGGGGTATTCCAATGAAATAATCACCCAATTCCTTGTCTTGTCTGTCTCCATGCCCGAACTCTTGATTGCACGTAAAATCAATTCCTTTGATGAAGTCGTAAAGGCTTCTATAATAGGGAAGAAATAAAAGTTTCACAATTTAATATTTACAGATATGGATGATATGATTAACGAAAGAGACAAAGAGTTTGCTACTGAGTTTTCACGTTTCGTGAATGGCAAAATGGGTTCTGCATCTAAGTTGGGTGCCGAGTTTGCTAATGACCACCGTTTTCTTGTGAACGAGAAGTTCAAGGTGATGATGGCTTTCATGGAGCAGTTGGCTGTAAACTATCAGAAAGGATATTATGACCCTCGCAATGAATGGGCTTGCACCTTGGCACATGCTGCCATCGAAGCCTTGCGTGAGCAGCAGCTCTACTATCCATCTTCACCAGAGTATTCACCAAATAAATAGATATAGCTATGACAAGTAGATTGATTACACCTCAGTTGGCGGAGCAGTTGAAGCAATATCCGCTTTATTCACAGGATGGCAAAAAGAAGGATGCCATTTGCCAATGCGTATTCTTCCTTGGCAATCTCCGTTGGTATGTTTTGGAGGGACAGCCCGAAGGTGATGACTTCACATTGTTTGCCATTGTCGTTGGCTTTGCCGAAACTGAATATGGATATGCGTCCATCAAGGAAATGGAGAGTATTAATTTAGAGGTTGCACCCAATCTCCCCAAAATACCAATCTTGCAGGATATGACTTTCAAACCTTGCCCTATCGAGAATATCCCAGACGAGAAACTGCAGTCATTCTTGTCTAATATGTATGATAGAGAGGAAATATAAGTAGAACCATCAGCCGTAGGCTTCTTGCCTATGGCTGCTAAAAATCAAACGATATGATACAGCAAAAGATAACGGAGATAGCTGAAATATTAGGATGGAGCGTTGATTTCTCCGAGCCACAAAACGGCAAGACAGATGTAAACTTCGCCAAATATACTTCCTATGGTCAAGATTTCAATTTCAGCGTGGAACTTGAAGACGATGATATGGAAGCCTTCATCGACAATATCCATGAGTATTACGAGAACTTTGATGTTGACGAGGAAGCGTACATTTGGATTGGCTCAGACGGTCACGGCAAAAATGGCGCACCTTACCACATTGCCGATATAGTCAAAGACATGGAGGAAGCCGAAGTCATGATGGCTGACCTTTACGAGGCATTCAGACAATATTATTCACAGTTAGAACTTCAAGCCGTATGACAATTGAACAGTATCTCCACCGCCTATGCCAAAACATCCTCCGTGAGCGTTTCAACTGGCGCAAATACCTCTCCACCCAAAGCTATTTCGGCAGAGACCTTTGCGTCACACCACTCCATGCCTCCTATGGACAAATCGGCTATACCATCTATTTCCCTTATTCTCGTGACCCGATGCCCGAAATCGCATACGATTGGGAGATGAACGACCTTACCATCGATGAGGAAGATTGGCAGAAATGGCTCGCTCCCGATGATGAAGTAGAAGATTGCAAAGACGATGATACATCCGAAGAATGAAAAAATCCAAGATGCCTACACATTATTATATATGTGCGCATCTTGGATTTATGATATTGCAGATAAAGGCTCGGCTATCTTCGAAATGCAGACCTTGCAACCTTTTCCTCTTCTATCTTTTCATCGCTTCCTGATGATACTGATTGCTCCACTTCCTTTTCTTCTTTATCTTTTTCCGAAACCGAAGCTGCAACATTCTCACTCTGTTGCTCCTTCATTTCCAACGCCACTTCATCTATTCTCTGTGAGAGAATGGACGTTGCCTTTTTCACATCCATCAAGGTGGTCTTGATGAAACTTGGTGACTCTTTCAGACTGCCAAGCCATGATTTCAGATAGGCAGCACTGTCTTCCTTCAAATTCTTGGTCATACCGTATTTCTGGCATACCAGCGCACTGCCCAACTCTGCCACCAGTTCCTCCCTTGCATATTCATCTGAGCCAAAGCCCGATTGAGGTTGCAAACGATTCAACTGATTTTCCGCTCCTGTTGAGTGTACCATCTCATGGAATGCCGTTCCATACCACGACTCACCGTCTTTAAACTGTGCCTTCTCAGGAATGGTTATCTCATTGCGAGAAATGGAATAGAATGCATTGTCCTGGTGTTCGATGTTGATAGGACAAATCCACTTCTGTTCCTTGAACATCTTATCTACGGCAGGAAACGAATACATGTCACCTTCCTGCACCAGTGCTTTCTCTGGCTTGTTTTCCGCTTCCAACTTGGCATACAGTTCGGGTCTTGCCTCCTTCAGATTGGTCTGTGCCACATTGAACACTTGGTACATATTCAACTTCGGATAGACATTATATTCCTTCTGCTCCTCAGCACTCATTCGCTTGTAGTCGTCATAAGGTATCTTTTCTTTTGTCTCCTTGTGTACAATGGTGAAACTAGTCAGCATCACGGGAAAGCTCTTCTCTCCCTTGTTGATGCAGACCTTAGGCAACGGCTCACCATTAGCATCCGTCATCTGCTTCTTGTTTCCTTGCTTGTCGGTCTGATAGTTCAAACCTACTGCACGGTTAAAGGTGCAAAACACTGGTAGCTCATAGCCTTTCTTCTCACACAGCATGGTGAGCAGCAAGGCATTCATGCCGTTATATTCCCTGCCAGACAGGTTCTTCGGCCAGCTCAACGTACCTTCCGTAAACCAAGGCTTTTGCCATCCGTCCTTGCTTCCCAACGACTCGATCTTCTCTATCATCATGTTTGCGAAGGTGTCCAAGGCTCTGTCCTCAGCATTCTTTCCATCGCCATTATTCTGTGGACTCTTATTGTAATATGCCATAGTCGCTAATTATTTGGTTGATATGGTTTCTTTTCCCACTGGCTCAACTCCGCCACCTTGCAGCCCAGGTTGAGTCTTTCGTTATACACCGAGATTTCCAAATCGCCCTTTGCCTCGATGGTGGCTTTCGGCTGCAGCCATTCTTCCTTTTCTTCCACAAAGCGGACGAAGCGTACCCAGGTAAACGCAAATTCTTCACCTATCTTCTCTGCACTGAAAGCCGAAAACATCAGGAAAGTCTTTCCATTTTTGTCCTTCTTCATGTCAATATCCTTACCGACTTTGCCCTTGAAGTCCATATCTCCCACGATGCCATCCTTGCTTTCTGCAGCAGGCTGGCTCACTTCGATTCCTTTCAAGTTGAAATACAGGTTGTCGTCTTTCTTCTTGAAGGTAAGCACACCTTTCACATCGATGCGATTGCCCACAACGATAGCTTCGGCACAATCTCCATCCATGATGCAGCTTACCATCACCGTCTTGTTGATACCTTTCTTGGCTGGTATCACCACATCTACGGAATATGTAGTAAACGGCATTCCGTCCTTTCCTTTGCGAACCACAGCAGCCTTGCTGACGGTTCCGCACACACTTACGTTACATTTAATCATAACTCAAATACTTTTTAATTCGTTTTCAATCGACCAAGATGTGGAATTTCCAAGTATTTCCAATTACAATCAATCCCTTCACCGCTTTTCTTTCCCTGATTGCATATCAATCGTCCATCATGGGTGCTCTGGTGATTTCTCGAAACAACCAGATGCCCACCATGACATTGAACCCGATATATCCGACAGCAGCATATACACCGCCCAACAGATAGGCTCCGTATGCCACCGCCGTAAACAGCGACAACCCCATCAACAGTAGAACTGCCACCGCACACCATCTTTTCATTCTTTCCTTCATGTTATTATTTTCTTTGTATTGATTGGCTCTGACCTTCCTGCTGTTCCATCACCTGCTCATAGTTTTGCGATGCCTGTTGCGTCAGTACGATGGTACTTACCATTCCTGCTATGCGCATTTTTTTTGCTTCATTGCTCAGATTGGTGTCACCCAACACCTGCGATAGTCTGCTAAACTCGGCATTGGTCAGTTCTCTCGCCACCTTGGTCGTGCCGTTATCTGCTTGCAACACGGCCTTTCCATTTTCTCCAACACTCAGCACGCATTCTTTCATGGTCGGCAACAATGTTTTCAAATCCACCTGTCTCTTGCTCACAGCCTCTGAGATTTGCGCTTTCTGTTCTTCTTCGCTCTTGTTATCTATCTGTACGGCGAGGGCAAGCAGACTGCCATACATCGTCGTTACCATTCTCATGATGGGGTCTGCGCTCGATAGTCCTGTGCTTGCATCTTCTGATGACAACAGCTTCTTCATCCAATCATCAGGCGACAGACTTGTATCTACTCCCGAACTGTTGTCTCTATACTTTGCCAACAGGTCGTGCCCATTGTACAATGCCTGCTGTTTCAGATTACCTTTTTGTGCAATATCTGCCAAATATGATGCAGGATCCACGTCTTTTACTTTACCATCTGCCGATATGTTCTTCACTCCGAAATGCAAATGCTCGCCAGTAGTGCGTGTGCCGGTATTGCCAGACACGCCTAATTTCTGCCCGGCTTTCACCTCATCACCTGCCTTTACAGCAATGCTTGCCAGATGCATATAGGTGGTTTGCACCTTGCTTCCGTCCGTTCTTGCATATTCCACTGTCACCGACTTGCCACCTCCTGTGTTGGTGCTATGGTTCACAGCCACCACCTTGCCACCGTTCTCGGTTGCCAGCACATCATCTTTTCTGGCTCTGATGTCTATTCCCTTGTGCATCTGCTGCTTGCTTTTGTCCATCGGGTCTTGACGCATACCGAATGGCGAGGTAATAAACAGGAAATCGTCTCTTTTCACCGGAAATGAATACTGTCCATTGCCCTTTTGCGATGCAATCTGCTTGTCTGGAGATGAAGCCGATGCTCTTCCTACACTCTTAGTGTCTTCTGATGATACCGAAGCCGATGTAGAACTCCTTGCATTTTGCTCTACCCCGAACTGCTTCCCCTCAGTCCTCATCTCCTTCATCACCTGCTGGTCATACTTCTGCAGCCCATTTGCCTCAATGATTTTTTGCAGACTTGCTGCATACCCTCCATTGGTCGCATAACCGCCACGTTCAATGCCTTTTGTCCATCCCTTATAGTCATCTGGAGATAGCTTGAAGCATTGACTGTATCTACTGCTGTTCTTCAATATCTTGGAATGGTGCTCATACGAGTCACCCACCGTGGCATACTTACAGAACTTCTCGTTGGGTTTGTCATCGGTATATACCAGATAGTCACCACCATTCTTCAACCAACTGCCCGATGCTTTCACTCCAAAGTGATTGTTGCCCAACTGCGACAACTCGCTTTGTCCGTTACTGCTCTCTAATATGCCTTGCGCCAAGGTGACGGAGGCAGGAATACCATATCGTTTCATCTGCTCCATCGCCTCGGCAGCATATTTCTCTGCGTATTGCTGATTCTTGCTCATGTCTTTATCTCATCATTATTATCGTTTCATACCGCCAGAACGCTGCTGTTCCTCAGTATTTTGCTCCTCTTGCTTCTGTTTGGGTGCCTCCAACTGGTCACAGATAGCTACTCGTTCTCCTGCTCGGATAAGCTTAGGGAGATAGGTGTCAAGTGCATGATGTGGAAAGCCAGCCATGTAGGGACCAGCTTGGGTGTTTCGTTTTGTCAATGTAATCCCCAGCACTTCCGCTCCTCGCTTGGCATCCTGTTCATACATCTCGTAGAAATCCCCTACACGAAACAGCAACAAAGCATCTGGATGCTTGGCTTTCAACTCCTTCCATTGCTTCATGATGGGAGAGTCCTTGGTCTCTTCCTTCTTTTCCACAGTAGCGTTATTCTCTCTTTGAACAGTCGCCTCCTTTTCTTCCCTAATATCTTTCTTTTCCTCAGAGGAAGCTTGCTTGTTCTCTTCCTCATGATATTCTCGATGCTCTTCCTCATGCTTGTCGGTGGAGACTTGTGTTTCTTGCTTCACCTCGGTTTCCTCAACTTGCTTTTCTGATGCAGTCTGCTCCTGCACCTGTCCTTTCTGCAGGATGTCAGCAAACAAAGTAGCAGCAAGATGTTTCTTATACTCGTTTTTGTCCTCGGCAATCCACATTCGTTGCCATTGCCCTGGAGATACTACACGAGGCGTCAGTTTCTCTTCGCCTTCGATGGTTGCTGCACATAGGATGACATCATTCTTCGCCTTGAACACATTCACTTTCTGTATGCGATTCAAGTCCATTTCATTATGCTGGCCGCTACCGAACAGGTCTATCTTCAAATCTGGCTTTACCGCTGCCATAGCATAGTATTTCTGTGCCAGTTCCACTCGCAGACTGTCCATTGTGTCCTGCGCTTGTTTCAATGTTGTGAAGAAGCGGTTCAGATCTGCCTTGTCAGGATAGATGGAAAAAGGCTTTTGTCCTTCTGGTTTGATGTACATCGCCCAACGCTTGTTGTCGTCCTGCACCATCTGAATGCGATCGAAGCCCACTTGCTTACTCTGCTCTACAGCATCCGACACGTCAATCTTTGATATGTCCTCCAACTTCCAGTTTTTCAACCTTGCCACCGTGATGTCCTTTCCTGCAAAATAGCTGTCATCATGTCGATAACCTAATGCCCCATCGGGATTGTAGAACTTCACTGTTTCCAACCCTTCTTTCTGCAAGGCATGTTCGATGCGCTGTTTACTCATGCCCGACACCTCATTATTCACATCCAATGATGCTCCTGCTGGCAACACAACATCAGCTGTTTTATTTTCCTTATCCCTAACAATCACCACAAATTTCTGCTCACTGTCTGGCTGCTTGGCTATCTCGTCTGCCACAAAATAATGCTTGGGTGTCTGCGATTGCATCTCGTTGGTCTGCTGCTCGTTCTTCGATGATGAATACTCCACTTTCTCGCCACGCTCTGCTTTGCGGATAACGTCCAGTGCATTGTTCACATCACTCTCAATGGCATCTATCAGACATGGTTTTTCCTTCAGTTCACGGTTCCAGTAGTCCACCATTCCCATATTCTCCTTGGAGATTTTAGCTGACATTCCCATTTCCATCATCTTGATGCCCGACGCCAATTCCACCACCAGTTTCTCTTGCTTCACGGCATCCTCAGATGGTGCGATGCCATTCTTCATCACCATGCCTTCTCTTGCCAGTCGCTGCTGGTGTCCTGTTGCAGTCACCACTTGGCGCAACATCTCCTGCACATAATCGCTATATTGCTCAAAGTTCTCTTGCTTTGGCATATACACAGCATCTTTTTCTGTGTCATAATGCGCCACTCCGCTTCCGTCCTTACGCACGGCCATCAGGTTGTCTTTCATCTTCTGGATGAAGTCTTTCACCTGACTGCGCAAGGCTTTATCTTCATTGGCACCTACATTCGCCTTCACCACCTCTTCATACTTTTCCTTGTCTTTCAATGGCAGCATGGTCTGGTCGATGTTAAACAGTACTCGTATCTCCCGATTATGGATGCCCTTGTACTGTGTCTGATCGGTTGCCGACAATTCCTGGTAGTCCTTTCTGTCAATGATGTCTTCCGGATTATGACGGTTCACATACTTATTCCATGCATACCAGTTGAAGGGTACGCCTCTTTCATGTGCCATCACCGCCTCGTCTCGTTTCTTGGCTTCGCTGAACAGCGTGTACAGATTGGTGGCATATCCGTTCTTGTCTGAGTTTAATCCCAACACCATGGCATTGAACGGACTCACTGCCGCTCCTTTGGGATAGAAACGTGGATATTGCTTTCCTTCTTCGTTCAGCCAGACTCCATTGTTTCCGGCTGCTTTCGACAGGGCATCGGTAATCAGTGACACCTGATGCTCCGCCGCATTCTTCTCTTGTGCACTTTTCTCTTTCATCGTATGATTGTTTTACGTTTTACCTTATCTTGATCTTTGAATTATTTCTCGCTGCTCAGCATTTTCCATCGCCTCGTTTCTCACTTCATGCTCGCCATAGCTGCGTCCTGCAACCAGTCTCATCTGGTCACTCTTGGCAAGAATGCTGTTGGCAAGGGTGTTGAGTGGCAATGCTCCTGCCTGGTATGCTCCAACAACATGCTCTGGTAGTTGAATGGTGTATGGTACTTTGTCGATAGTTGCCACTAAGCAGTTTCCTTGCAGCACAGGATTGGTGATGCGTGGATTCAACGGCTCGTCTGGATAGGACTTGTATCGTACCGCATTGGTATTACTGCCTAATGCCACATTGCTTTTATTGCCTTCTTGCTTGTTTGCCAATGCCTCATGTCCTGCTTTGTTCAACAGGTTGGCTCCACCCATGCCGATGAGTGTCATCTTCAACAATGGGTTCTTCACAAACATTCCTGCCAGGATGGATGCTATCGGCATCATATTGTCTTTCAGTCCCAATGATTGTGTCTTGCCTGTGAACATACCCACGAGGATGTCGGGCAGCATGGCTATCACATAACCGAGATTATTACCGATGTCGCTGAATCCGTCCAGTCCGAAATTCTTCAATAGTCCGTCCCACCCATTGCTGTTGTCACGCTCTGGCTGTTTCTGCTGCGTATCTTCCGATTGTTGCTGTTCTGCATCTTCTTGTAGGGCCTCTGTCTCATTTTTTTCTTTGATGATACGCTCTGCTTCTGCAACCTTGGCAGCTTCATTCTTGGCCTTATCTTTCAGATAGGCATCTTCCTTTCCTGGTGCCACAATGAGCGGCACATCTTTGTATTTCGGATTGTTCCGCTTCTCTTGTTCTTGTAGAAAAGGGAACTTATAGCTATTGTATGTCCATGCCATACGTGTTATTGCTTTTTGTGGAATGTGTATCTTGTTGTTGAGCTTGCTATTGATACTTTTCAGATAACCATTGTCTGTCGCATTCACTTTCTTGGCTTGTGAGCGAAAACCGGCAAAGGCATTGCCGCTCTGCCCGAACACGCCCTTGCTGATGCTTAGTTCCATGGCTTGCTCCTTACGGTGTTCTGTATTTCCTTTCTTGGTATCTAATGCATATCCCAATGCCATGTCGCTTCCAACAAAGGTTGCCAACGACTTCCAACTGCCAATACCGCCCATGGTCACGGCATCTACTACCGAGGCGGTAGCCTTTCCTGCAAACTTCTCCGTCTTGCTTGGCTTGTATGCCTTCTCGCCACGTGCTTCTATCTCTGCTGTCAATGGGGACTTCATCAGTTCTTCTTGCAGTCCCCACATGCTGTCCTGGGCAGCCTTTCTCAGGATGTAGTCCATCGTTGACTTGGGTGTATTGTCCTTAACTAACTTGCCTATCATCAGATTTTCCATCCTTTGCGCTATGTAGGCGTATGCCAAGTCCTCACCACAGGCTTTCGACAGGGCATCATACTTGCTTCTGCCGATTTCTTTCACCACGGCATTGCGCCATTCACCAGCAATCGTAGCCAAGTCCTTCACGATGGTCTTGTCTTTCCATATCTTCTGGTTGCACATCGCCAGATAGTCCTCCGTGGTCTTGCTATTCCATTTGCCTGTATGCTTCAACACATAGTCTGTGTTGTCGGCATAGGGATTGGCAGAAGCGAAGATTCCGGCCAAACTACTCTGGTATCTACCTTTTTCATCTACCTTTTTGTTTGCCAGGGTGTCTTGCACCTGCTTCATCATGGGTACTAACTTACCATCAAAATAGCTTTGCAGGCAATATTCCAGTTCAGCAAACCGCATAGGGTTATTGATCGTATTCATTATAGCGTTACATTAAGTTGACCTAATATCTGTTCTCTTGTTTGCTCAATGGCTTGATGATACACTTCCATCTGCTTAGGAAAGTATTCTTCCAGCCAAGCATCTTTCTCTATCCTATCATGGATGAAGAGAATGGCTTGCTGCAACTCTATCTCCACGGAGCATTCTCCTTCCTCCCTGTTATTGAACCATGCCTTTGTCCACCATCTCACTCCTGCACGGTCTGGATAGACGCTTACCAACCTGGGAATGTCAAAGCTCTGAACATCGATGTCCAAATCAGCAAGTAGGTCGATGATACCACTTGTCTTTATGGCTTCGTCATGGAGTTTTTTTTTAGAACTTCGCTCAATGTGGACAGATAGATACCATGTCGCAATGCCAGATAGTTCAAAAAGTCCGCAATCAGCAGGTTCTGCACTTTGCAAGCCAAGGGCATGGCTCTCTGTCCTATACCCAACGGATTACTGATGGATGGCATAGCTTCATAGAAATAGTGTTTCGCTGCCGATAGCGAAAAAATGTTTCTCAGCGACTGCTCGGTATGTTGCGGTGTCACATACATCCCTCGATACAGGTCTTCCATATACGATGGTATAAAGCGCAGCATCAGTTCTTCTATCTCTTTCTGATCTTTGTCATACTGTGTGGCTATATTCATGTCGTAGGTCTCAAACTCAGGAAAACCATTCTTGCCTGTCTGTTCCATCGCCTTCACGTTGCCATACAACATGGTCAGGAAATCAATAGGATTGATTTCCTTGCCGTCAAACTTTACCTCGAAATGCAGTCTGTCACCGCTCAATGCCACGATATGTCCTGCTTTCACCATCTGCCCGAAATTCACAAACACATTGGCAAGATGGGCGTAGGTCACTTCATACTTGCCGTAGCGTATCACTTGGTAGATGCCGTGCATCGCATCGTTGCCAATGCCTGCTACCGTTCCGCTTGCCAAGGCTGACAGCAGATAGTGATTTGCCTCGAAGTCCAGTCCGTGATGGAAGAATGGTTCTCCTGTTACAGGATGCTTCTGATTCCCATAGCCAAGTGCTAACTCTACATCCTTACCTCGCTCCTCAAAGGGCATACAATAGCCGCTTTTCGATTGCAGCATCATTCCTTCTGTATATCTCATGTCGTTGTCTCTTTATCGTTTCATGCCACTTGTACGTGCCACGTCTTCTGTTTCATTTTCTTGTCTCCCATGACCTCCTTCACCGCCCACAATATTCTTGATGTTGGAATTGTTGCCGATAAGCATCATGCCTAGCATGGCTCCTGCTATCTTGCCGAGCCACCCAAAACGTCCGAAGGTGAGAAATGCTGCTGTCACCAGTCCTGCAAGGCTCAGTCCCGACACGTTGCCTTTCCCTAAGTTCTTGAAGAAGTTATCAAACATCTCCAGACCGTTACCGCCAAAGATGCCACGGAAAAAGTTGCTCATGCCGCTCCATTTGCTGTTGATGTCACCCATGGCTCCATTCACGGCATCCACGGCTTCTCCTGCTTTGTCCTTCAATCCCTTTACATCTTCTACTGCTTCTGAGATTTTCGTTGTGGTTTCTTTGCCGACGACGGCATTACTGGCTATCTCCACCATACTCTTGTCATTGACAAGGTTTTCCCATGCCACATATCCTGCAGCACTGCCTACGGCTGCCGTCTTCATGGCACTTCCTGTGCTTCTCAGTGCTTGTGTTGGATGTACGGTAGCGTTTCCTGCTGATTTCAACCCTTGCTTGGCATAGCTTCCTATGCCTTTAAGGGTGCTACCACCATACTTTGCTATTTTTGCCCATATACTCATAGTCGTATCTTTTTGTTGTTATTTGATCTTTCCATTCCGCTTCCATCGGTTCATGCAATCCTTTACGATGGTTTTCTTGTCTGCCTTGTCATGACTTCCTTCTTCTATCTCTGCCCAGATGTCTGTCATCGAGGTGTACTTCACAGCTTTCGTCAACCGTTGCAGCTTTTTGTTCATCTCCTTCAACTTGGGACGGATGCCGAATACTATCTCCACTCGTTCCTTCTCGGTCATTTTATTGTCTGACAGACAGACTTGCCTGATGTCATTGACAATCTCTACACTTCCCATGATCAGTTCCCGATAGATTTTGTTGCGCTTGGCAGAGAGTGCTACGGCAAGGGCATTGCTCGGATGTTTATCCAATTGCCTGGTAAATTCTCCCAAGTTATCCACCAACCGGTCTATCTCATGGTAAAAACCATACACCTGTGCTGCATATACCACAATGGAACGGAACGAGTTCAAGTAGTTATTGAACTCTCGTTGCAGGTTGGTGGTTCCTTCCACTTCCTCTTTCATCCAGATATGTCCGGTAGTCTGCATCAGCATCACCTTCTCCTGGTTCTTCAGTTCCTTCTCTGCCTTGTCCGTATAGGCGTATATCATTCCTGTCAATACCGGGTCGTTCTGGGCTTGCACCTTGCCAAAGGACAAAAGCATCATTGCTAAGCAAATAATAACTGTTCTCATACTCGATTGCCTTTATATTATTATGGTGTACTTACTCTGGCAGCTCTTCGCCAACGTCCTAACGCTTGCGTAGCTATCTCCCCATTGCTTCTGTCTATCATTCCTGCCGTGACATTGTTCCACACATCACTCATGGTGTAATAGCGGATGCTCAGATACAACTTGTTCAACTTCTTCTGGAATGCAGCCAGTTTATCGTTCAGCTCCCATAGGGTCTTTGAACGTTCTGCTCCTGTCAGCATATTCTCTGTTCCTCCTTTTGCCACAGCATCGTTCAGTAGATTAAACACCGATACCAATTCCGTTGCGGTTTCAACATACAGGTTGTTCATACTCATGCTTGCCACGATGCCTTGCGGATTGTTCTTGATGGCGGTCTTCAACTTGGCGAGAGTGATGAAAATCCTCACTCCGTCATCATACAGGTGGGTACAGGCTTTCAGCGACGAGGCATAACCGTTCACGGATTTCAAGTAGCTGTTGTACTTCTTTTCCCATTTGTGTATCTGGTTGAACTCGGCAGCTATTGCATTCTGCAACAATGCGGTCTTGTTCTGTCCTTTGATTTCCTTTTCTATCTCACCGTTTATCTGTTCGTTGCCTTCTGCCAATGCCATCCATTCCAATGGGTTTGATGCCACTTGTGCCTTGACTTCCGATATGGATGTCATACCAATAATGGCTATCAGCCATATCTTACCTGTTCGTAATTTCATAGATGCTCCTCCTGCGTTTGTTGGTTTCTACTCGTTCTCTGATGGCTGCCACCAGTTCTTCTTTCATTGGCACGCCGATGATGTCAAGCCTAGGCGTTGTCCTGTCTCCGGAGTATATGCTCACGGTTTTCAGATGAAACAGTTGCTGCATGAATGTCTGACTCTCATTGAAGTCCACCACACGATACAGTTCCTGATAGTCCACTTCCCGATGGAACACACCATGCTCATATACCAGCTGTTCATTGCCGATGACATATCGCATCCTGCACATATAGGCTAGCCGATATGCCAAGCATAGGGAAAGCAAAAGCGAGAGGACAAACACCAAAGTGGAGAGAATGGCATCATCAATACCTGCATATACGAAGCCCACACTGATAAGTACAAACAGGTGCAGCTCGTTAATAACGAACTGCATCCAATGTGGTTTGATGATGATATTTCTATACCGATATGTCTGCTGCATATTTCTCTTTTTTTGATAATGGTACCTGGCTTTATCTTCTATAGCCCGATGTACGTTCTTCTTGTTTGGCTTGCTCTTGCAATTTCTCAGCTTCTTGCTCCTTGACAAACTTGATATAGTCGAAGTCTATCTCGCCTTGGTCTATCAGACGTTGGTCTTTTTTCCCAAGCAAGGCATCGTTCCAATCCTTGTATTGTCCCAGGGGATGGTAGGCTTGCACCATGCAGTCTGCAAATCCCATTTCTTTTGCGATAGTCTTGAAGTTCTTCACAAAGCCACGTCCTGCCTCGTCTTTGTCAAAGCCCAAATAATGGCTTGCTTGTCGGGTTTCTTCCAGCATTCCCTTTATCTGCCCCTTTGTGGGTGTGCCGCCTGTCGAGACATACACGCTTTTCACTGGGTTGATTTGGTACTCTGCCATAGCATCGTAGGCACTCTCAAACCATAGAATGTTGGTGGCATCCTTCAATGGTTTGCCTGTCAGGTTGGCTATCCATAGTCCTTCACTGCTGTTGCTTCCTTCTGCTTTTCCCTTGTATGCCTTACCGTCTTCTCGCCTGGGTCTGCCACGTTCTTCCAATCCAACGATGCTGTCAGGTTTGGATGGTAGCGAAAGAGGAAAGGCGAGGTTGGCAAAGCTCAGTCCGTCTGTCCGATGTCTGGTAGCCAAGAAGAATTGTTTGTGAAAGGCGAACTGTGTCCTCATATTGATGCCTCGCTCCTTGAAATAGGGATAATGCTTCCGTTGGGTGTCCTTTTCCCTTGGATTGAAACGTAATATGTCATAGTCCGAGAGATTAAAGGGCTTGGCATCACGCTTGGGCTCCACCACTCTGCTCTCACGCACGCCAATGGGATTGTTCAACAGCCTATTGCACACGATGTTCACCAGTCTGTCCAATGACATCCCTGGCTTATAGTCGTCAAACAGCGTCGGATGCTCTTTGATAAAGCCTATCACATTATAGTTTTTCTGCTCTGGTGGCTGAAAACAGCACTTGCCATTGCCTGTGACAATAAACTTGTCGCCTCTCACTCGCTTCCCTCGACTGTCAAATCTCACATACGATGGATAGCGCAAGCCATCTCGTTTGTTCAACTGATAGCCTGCGTCCACCAACAACTCCTGTATGTTCAGTCGCTGCAAGAAATCATTATATGTCAGTTCGTTGTTTGCCATAAGCGTAATCCGTTATAGTCCTTTCCCCATGTGAGGATGCAATACCTCTTGGTTCATGGCAGCCTCAAAGTTTCTCGCCGCCACATCCATCGGAGTATCTACTCCTGGTTTGAAGTAGGGACGAGGTGGTGCAGGGGCTGCACCATGATGATGGTCAACTATCACTACAGGTGCGCCATGTGGTCTATGAAGTTCACTGCCGACTTCGGCAGCAACACCCAGTCCTGCCAACAAAGCTGCTCCTATCTTGGTTCCCAAACTGGTACGGTCTTTCATATCTACCTCACCGAATATCTTGGAAAAAAGTTTCATGCGATGGTAGTCATCCACTGCCATGAACTTGTCATACTGCTTCTGCGTTATCTCATGACTTACTCGCTCTCCATTGATGATGGCGGTCATGCGGAACTTTCCTTCCTGCTCCGCAGGTTCCACTCGTATCTCACCAACACTTACCTCTCTTCCGTGCTTCCCTTCACGAAACCATCCCTTGCTCTCGTCCAAGTCCTGACCATCCACAACACCTACTTTGTTGTTCACTGGCTCTTGCTGTACTTGCAGAGGTTCAACAGTTGACTGCATCTGCATCCTGCTATCCAACTCCTGCTGCACTTCTGGACGCAAACCGATATGGATGCGCTCTTTGCTGTTGAGCATATCCATCGTTATCTTGTCTGCGAAATCATCCTTGATGACATTATTCAATATATCCAGTCGTTTGGCTACAGATACTTGCTTGACAGAATTGTTGGTCAATGCCTTCAATTCATCGTCGGTCAAGTCATACACCATATCACTTTTGGTGCTTTCTGATTGGATGGTGAGTGTCTTTGCCTTCTCATCGATGATGATACCGTGTGAAGACAGGCATTCCTGCCATTGATCGTTGGAGAAATATACAGGTGAGCTTATCAGTTCCTTGTAGGGTTTGGCTGGCTCTTGACTTCTTGGACGTGTTTCTACAGGTGTCATCACGGCTTGCAGGTTTTGCAATACATCTGCTTGTGATGCTACTTGTTGCTGTCCTTTATAGTAAAAGCCATAACCTCCAGAGGCTAACTCACCAGGTTTCAGCCTTCTGTCTGGTCTTTCCGCTACCATTGGTGCTCCTGCATAGAACATCTGTCCTCCGACTCTGCGTAGATGATAGCCGTCCTGCATTCTCGGTGTCCAACCTAAAAACTCTGGACTCCATCCTAACCGTCCGTATTCTCCAGTACCAATCCTATATCCATGCAGTCCCATAGCCACTCTTCCATTGGCATTTCTTGCATGGACAAGGTTTCTCGGCATATAGAAGTCTTTGCCGATGATGCTGGTAAAGACATTGTACGCCTTCTTGTTGGCAGAGTTGGTTCCCCAATCGGTCAATGCCAACATCTGTTTCTCGGTGAGGTTGTAGGTCAGCAGTGGGGAGTCATGTCCCTGCACTGCCAGTTGATAACCATCGCCATTGGCTATGATATGGGCTTGCATACCATTACGCATCAGGATGTCACGCATCTCTGGCTGCAAGTCCATCTGTCTTGGATTCAAGTTCTTTCTTATCGCCATAGCATGATTGTATTAAGCGTTCTCTGTTTCCATTCCTTGCTCCAACAGCTCGTCTTTGTACTTCACAAACTGTTCCGCACTCTCGTTGCCGATGCACAGGGCGTGTTCCTTGCAGTATTCCTCATACTCGTTCTGCCATTCCTCACTGAAATGGTTCACATAATCAAGCCAACCGTATTCACCGCTCTGCATCTTCTCCACGAGGATGTCTTCTGTATAATATGGTCCTTTTCTCATTTCTTCCCTAAGTTTGATGTTTCACGTTACTTCCTTACGACAGCCGATGCATGTCTTCCGGCAGCTTTCTTTTGCTCATTCCACAGTTCTTCTGTATATTCCTCCTCTGGAACATAGTCGAGATTGCCGTCATCATCCATTACCCAACAACCATAGATGCCGAAAGTGTATTTGTCCCACTCTCGCTTGCCTTCCTTGCGCCACTGCTCACCATCGCCGTTGGCGAAGCGGATGCCAGTATCGCTCTTTAGGTCGATGCCTACGGTCACAGGTTCGTCTTCTACGGCAAATGTCAGTGCCTCGCCATTTTGGATGCTCTTTAGTTCCGTTCCTCCAAGACTGAGTTCGTCAGATAGTACCTGTAGGTTTCTGCCAATCACTGGTGTCGGCACAGCCATCACTTGGTTGGTCTCACCGTCAATCTGTACGAATGCCTTGATAGAATTGCCATCGGGCATATTCACATCTGTCACCACAGCCTTGCCCTGCTTCAACAGTTCTTGCTGCTCCTTGGTGAATTTGTCCAATGGGGCATACTTCAAAACAGGATAGAACATCACATCCACGTTTCCGTCTGCCATTCTTACCAAGGCAAATCGGGTTCTACTCTTGATACTATATCCTTCGTTTACTTCCATGCTTACAGGCAACAATGGCGATGGACGACCATTGCTGATGTCCTCCAAGGCATGCATCGGAAGGTCTTCAATCATCTCATGGGTGAGTCCAAACTTAGCGAGTGTCTGATATGGCACTTCGCTTTCTTCAAATGAGTTTCTTTTCATATTCTGATTATATTTTGAATGATACTTTGTATAAGACCATGCAAAGTTAAGCCTTCGCGCACGAATGTAAGAATGACAGTATTCTACTGACCAATCTTTTCCGTTTTATTATGATTACAATGCCATTTCATACTCTAAATCATACTTTAATCTTATTTTATGTTATACTTTCACTGTCTCTTATAGTATTCTGGATTTCTTTCCCTAACTTTGCATCATGTTTGGAAAAATAATGGCATTAGGGATGGTTTGTTGTCTGTCGGTATCAAGCGCAAAGGCGCAGTTCAATACCGTCAGCAACAACGCATGCCGTTACAAAACCAAGAAAGTGGAGGAGAAACATCTGTTTTCTGCGAACTCATCAGTAGATTCTATAATGCAGAATCAATCTCAGCAGAAAACAGACTCTGTGGATAACAAACAAAAACAGTGGATAAGCAGCTATCCAAGCATCACTTATCCACTGAAATCTATCAAGGTCACCAGTCCTTACGGCTATCGTCGTGACCCGATCAATGGTAGAAAGTCTATGCACCATGGTATAGACCTCAAAGCGCATAACGAGTATGTGTATTCTATGATGGATGGTAAAGTGGAGAAGGTTGGCTACGACGCTCGCTCTGGCAATTACATCATCCTCCGTCATGCCGACTTCACTATCAGCTATTGTCATTTATCTAAAGTTCATATCGCCCCAGGAACTCCTGTTTTTGCCGGCACCATTATTGGTAGATCAGGCTCCACAGGACGTGCAACAGGCGAGCATCTGCATATTGTGACCAAACATAAAGGAATTATTTTCGATCCCAAAATTCTTTTTTGTTACATCAAAAGTCACCAAAAGTAGTTTTCTTGTACATATTGTTGTGATTTTTGTGAAATAATCTCAATTTTTATGGTTATATGGAGATTTATTTGTATTTTTGCAGAATGAAGTTACGAAAAGAGTGTAATTTATTGGAAATGAGCGTAGGTTAATTGCTCTT
>ERZ781275.125-NODE-125-length-94447-cov-25.082878_pt1 | contig 94447 bp, 103 predicted proteins | sample MGYA00375853_ERZ781275 | MGnify/ENA primary metagenome ERZ781275 (study PRJEB29790, sample SAMN03653691) | human gut metagenome | host: Homo sapiens | place: USA: Dallas, Texas | collected 2012-07-23 | study: EMG produced TPA metagenomics assembly of the Gut...
AATAAAAACACCCCAAAAGTTAGATTTTTCTGTCTAACTTTTGGGGTGCAGTTCATTTCCCTAACCTCTTATTTGTTTACATCTGTATTTTTGAACAAGCATTTTCAAATTCTTAGCAAATTTTCAGATAAAGTTGCAATCATCAAGAGGACAAGGTATAATAGCATAAATAGAAAATAAAGGAGATTTACATGAATCAGTATCCTTTGGTCTACTTGGACCATGTGACAAAGAATTATGGTCATGAAGTTGCTCTCATGGATGTTAGTTTGAACATCCAACCTGGCCGTATTATTGGCCTTTTGGGGCCTAATGGTAGCGGGAAAACAACCATCATTAAATTGATTAATGGTTTGTTGCAACCAAGCCTTGGAAATATCTATATTCATGGGCAATTACCATCCCCAGCTTCTAAAAAAGTTGTTTCCTATTTGCCGGATACGACTTATCTGAATGAAAATATAAAAATTAGTGATGCTATTAGCTATTTCCAAGATTTTTATTCAGATTTTAATGTCCAACGAGCTTACCAATTGCTCAACGATTTGCATTTGCATCCAAATCAAAAATTGAATAGCCTTTCAAAAGGGAACAAGGAAAAAGTACAATTGATTTTGGTGATGAGTCGTGAAGCTGACTTGTATGTTCTTGATGAACCAATCGGTGGGGTTGACCCAGCGGCGCGTGATTATATTTTGCGGACCATTATTCAAAACAGACGCCCAAATTCTTCTGTCTTGATTTCTACTCACTTGATTGCGGATATTGAGCAAGTTTTGGATGAAGCGATTTTCATCAACCAAGGAAGAATCCTCATGCATGAAAATACGACTGTTTTGCGCAATCAACACGGAAAATCAATCGATGAGATCTTCCGTGATCAATTCCGTGTTTATTAGGAGGACCCCATGTTTGGTAAATTATTAAAATATGAATTTAAATCGACAGCTAAGTGGTATTTATTGATCACCCTGATCGCACTAGGTTTGTCAGTGATTACAGGTGTTATTGGTGGAAGTGCTACAAACGGTTTTGTGGATATGGAAACCAATAGTATGCAAATCATAACGGGGACTCTTGGGATTCTCATTTTTGGAGGAGTCATTGGTCTTTATCTTAGTAACTACTATATTATTATTCGTCGTTTCTATTCCAACTTATACGGACGTGAAGGTTACTTGACCTGGACCCTTCCAGCTAGCCCTCATGCGATCATTTTGTCTAAATTTGTGGGAGCTTTAGTAGCGAGTCTTTACTGCCTATTCCTTCTATTTTTTAGTGGTTTTATCACAATTATTGCGATGGGCGCTGTCATTGGACAAGACCTCTCTCCTGTATTTAGTATTATCGCTGAGGCTTTTAGTCATTCTATTGCTTATTGGATTATCATCTGGTGGATTTTTACCACAGCTTCAGGAATCTTACTATTTTATGTATCAATCGCACTTGGCCAACTGTTCCAAAATCGTCGTGGATTGAAGGCTATTCTGTTTTTCTTTCTCTTGTGTATTGTGTTAAGTATCATCGGTACAGCAGTCAATCCATTAAAAGATTCATATGCTGTCGGATATGCATTGGTTTATGGAAATATTGATGATTTTGGACCAAACTTCATCCCAGGTCTCATTTATGAAGTTATTAAGATTGTTTCTATGTACTTCACCATTCACTACATCAGCAAGTACAAGTTGAATCTTCAATAATAACAGCCAATTGAGCAAGGAGCTCCCCAGTGGAAGCCTTCTTGTTCAATTTTTTTCTTTTGCATTTTTAGCTACATTTTGATATACTAATTGTATTCGTTTTGGGGTCGTTACGGATTCGACAGGCATTATGAGGTATATTTTGCAACTCATCTAGCGGATGTAAAACGCCAGTTAAATATAACTGCAAAAAATAATAATTCTTACGCTTTAGCTGCCTAAACACCAGCGGGCGTGACCCGATTCGAATCGCTCGTGTTTGATGACAGGTCTTAATTTTAGCGAGATACGATCTAGCTTTGTCTAGGAGTTAGATAAGAGATTGATAGACTCGCAGGTACAGGGCTTGAGTTATGTGTCATGTAGCTGTTAAAATAAGACATAACCTATGGTTGTAGACAAATATGCTGGCAGGTGTTTGGACGTGGGTTCGACTCCCACCGGCTCCATCTATAGTTTCTAAAGCTTTCTAAAACTTTCTAAAACGTTGTAAAAACAACGTTTTTTGTTTTATACTTTCTATTCCTTTTTGAACCTTTTTGAAACTGGCAGACCCAAAAACAGACCCTTTTTTATCCAAAGGGTCTTTCTTTATGTTATTTGTCTAAAAATCAATATAGTTTGCAAATTTCTCACCAATATCATCCTTGGCCTCTCTGGTGATGTGAGTATAGATGTTCATGGTTGTCTTTAGGTCCGAGTGTCCAAGTCTATACTGGACCTGTTTGAGTGTCATTCCAGCTTCGAAGCATAGGCTGGCATGTGTGTGTCGGAAGCCGTGGATCCTAATCGGACGCATGTCCGAATCCTTGACAATTTGTTGTAGCCATTTCCGTGGTAGTGTTCCTGGTATTGGTTTCCCAAATTCATTCTCAAAGATAAAAGTAGTAGTAGGATTCATTTCTCTCCACTCTGTGAGTAGCTCACTTGTCTTTTTGTCCAAGCTGATCAATCGGTTGCTACTTTTGTTTTTTGTAGGACCGACAGATTCCCCGTCAAATCCTCTTGTGATGGCTTTGTTTATGCTCAGAGTGTTATTGGTCCAATCTTCCCATTTGAGGGCTAAAACCTCCCCTTTTCGAACTCCTGTAAAGGCTAGAATACGAAAGAGGACTTTCTTTCTCAGTTCATCTGTTTGGTCTACCAACTCAAGGAAAGATTTCAGTTCCTCCTTGTCGTAAAAATCGCTATCTGTATCTGCTTGTTTTCTGACAAGCGTCGTTACACTCTCAACCGGATTAGTTGAAATGTAGCCGTGTCTGATAGCGTACTTACATATGTTATTCATCAAGCCTTTCATTTTACGTCCGTAAACAAGTTTTTTGGACCAGTCATTGACTTGTTCCTGAAGTTGCAGAGGAGTGAGAGCAGAAATCTTCTGATCTCCTAAAGCCGGATAGATATGATTTTTTATATTCCGTTCGGTCTTGATGTATGTGCTATCCTGTACTGTGTCAGCATATTCTTTGAGCCATTTTTCAGCGACTTCCTCAACAGTGATTTCCTTGACAGTGATTTCCTCGCTATTTTTAAGGTCAGTTTGAAGTTGGAGAAGTGCTGCTCTTGCCTTAGCTTTTGTCTGGAAGCCCTGACGCTTTACATACTTGTCCTTTCCATTTTCTTTACCGACATAGATCCTAAACTTATAGGCTGTATCGCCATTTTTCTTTTTATAAGACTTTATTTCCATTGCCTTTTACCTCATTTCTTGATAAAATGGGCATAAGAAAAAGACCTTTTGAATGGCTTTTCTTACACTTTATTCCTCACACTCAATTTTTGGCGAAGGCGAGTGTGGGGAATTTTTTTTGCTTGCTTAATTATTAAGTATCTTCATCTCTCCATTATACTCTTCAGCAATTATTGTTTTATCCGCATCAGAAACTATAACTATCAATTCAGGAGAATCTTTCTCTGGGTTAATTTCGTAGTTATTTTCTTTCGCCCATTTTTTAAACAGCTCATTTTTTTGTTTAAGGAATGAATTGGAAAGATAGATTTTACGGCTTACACTTTCATACTTCCACGCCTCTCCAACACGGACTGAAACAATACTAGTATTTCCACCTGTAATAAATTCTATTTTATTACCACGGTCTAAGACTTCAGCATTTTTTCGCAGATATACAGCAAACTCTTCACCAAGCTTATCCGTCATTTTAAAAGTGTTGTTTTTAATAGTAGCAGACTTTTCTGCACTACTTGTGGTTTTTGATTTTGGTTTAGTTAGAGAACTTATACCGCCAATAACAACCAAAATAATAAATATTATAAACCAAGCTTTTTTATAAAAAGGCTTACTTTTTTTCATTAGATCCTCCTATTTAACTAATTAGTGAATTAAACTCGTCTTTGACCATCGTTTCACTTGCAATGGTCTTCAGACTGTACTTCTCCATGAAATGCAGATAGTTGAAATCTCTTACATCATCCATCAACTTCAGCTCTTCTTCAAGCAAATGATGAATCATGCTTCTATCAGCCTGTAATTCGCAAAGCTCTCTATTCAACTCATATTGAACTGGAGTGTGTTCCTTATGTCCTAACTCGTGAAGAGCTACTTGTTTTTGATCTTCTACTGACAAATTAAAGTCCAGCGCTAGAACATTCAAAGCAGGATTGAAGAAGCCGGGGCTGTGCCAATTGCTTCCATCAAAGTAGCAGAGATTCACACCTTCTTTGGCACAAAGCTCTTGTACTGTCATATAGTATACCTCTATTTATTTTTCAAGTGCGCCTCCAGAACTGCTGTAATGAAATCTATGTCATCTTCCGTCAATGGTTTTCCGTCAAATAACATTGATTGCGCAGCAATATCTCTGAGATCTAATGGTGCAGAAGCATCACCATCTTTCGCAATGTTAGGATTTTCCGTGCGTCCCAAGAGGTAGTCGGTGGACACATTGAAGTAATCTGCGATTTCTGAAATTCGTTCAGTAGACGGTTTGGAATTTTTTAGATTATAAATAGTATTCCTACTATAACCTAGTTTTTCTTCCAATAAATTTATTGAAAGCCCTTGCTTTTGGGCAAGTTCTTTAATTCTGTCAAATGTCTGAAACATTGATTTTTCAACCTTTCTGAGAATATGACAAAAAATATTTAATATTTCACATTAAAACACTTGACAAAGTTAATGTGTAGTATTAAAATAGTTTTTGTAAGTTAATGAGTTAGTAAAAAACAGAGTTAAAACTTACCTAAAAATAAAATAGCTTTGGCGAGCAAGAAAATTGATAGATATAACGTTTTATCAAGGTTTTTAATTATGCTTTCATTTTAATACTATACATTAAAATTGTCAAGCGTTTTTAAAACAATTTACTAACTCTTTAACTCTATTGAAAATAAAGGAGGAAAAAACATGAGCCAACAACATCGTAAATGGATTGAGCTTGTAGAAGAAGAACTCCACAAACGTGGATGGACTCGTTCGGATCTTGCAACTGTGGTCGGGGTTAGCCCAGCGATGATCACACAGATGTTCAAGAACGGGAAAGGCAGTGATGATTTGAAATTGCGCATAAATAAGAAATTGCGAATTTCTGAATCATGGGAAAAATTCGAGGAAAGATAGATGGTATTGGAATTATTTGGTCCAGAGTTCAAAGATAAACTATTTGAAGAGCTGGTTCAATTAAATATCAAAGCATTGGATGAAGCTAAGAAAAGAACATCAAGACAGACAACATGGGTCTCTATCAAAGAACTTCAAGCATCCACTGGCTGGGGAAGAACAAAACTTGAGGAATGGAGAGACCAAGGGAAGTTTCAGTTCCAGCAATCTGGAAAAGGTGGGAAATACCTTTACAACCTTGAAGATGTTCAGCGGTTTTGTCGTTCAATGCAAAAATAAAAAGCACCCGAAAAAATCAGGCGCTTAACAAAATTACTAAAACAATTATAACACAAGGAGGGCACACATGGCAATATCTAGAGAGATGACAGCCACTGAGGCAAATGTCCTTAACTACATCAAGAACTACGCAACAAATGAAATGCCAATCACAGCAGTTCAGCTCAGAAATGAATTTCAATGCGATAAGAGAGCAATAGAAAATATCATTGAGAGCTTGCGTGTAAACTTTGGGCATCCAATAGTTGCAAAGAAGAGAAAGCCAAATGGGTATTATCTTCCTAAGAATGATGAAGAACGGAATGAGGGATTGGCACCCTACAAGCGCCAAATCTTGACAGAACAAAAGAACTTGGCAGCAATCATGGCTGTTGACTTGAATGAATACTGGAGGAATTAAAAATGTTACTAGAAATTATTATTGCTTTATTGATCATGGTGATCTTGCTTCAAATGATTATTATCAGTGCAATTAGTGAAAGATGCAAAGAGTCAAAGCGTGAACTCAAGAAAATGATCGAAGAACAACAACGCATCCAAGAAGCACGGGAAGCAATGCGCTTCGGTTATCGCAGATAGGAGTTATTAAATGGCAGAAAATATGAATGTACTGCCTCATGATCTATTAGCTGAACAAGCTGTGTTAGGTTCCATCTTCCTTGATCCTGATAAGATCCACATCGCTTCTGAATACTTGACAAAAGATAGTTTTTTCAAACTGTCGCATGGAATGGTATTCAACATCATGCAAGAGTTGTCTGATAAAGGTGACCCAATTGATCCCGTATCTGTAAAATCTGCCCTTGACTCTATTGGGCAATTTGAACAAATTGGGGGGATGCCATTTCTGGCAAGCCTTATCAATGCAGTCCCCACAAGCGCCCACATTGAACACTATTCAAAAGTAGTTGCTGAAAAATCAAGGGCCAGAAAGGTCATTGAAGATCTGAGCCATAGCATTTCAAGCGTTTATGATGGCCAGAAAGACTTGAATGAGATCCTTTCTCAAACTGAGCAGAATTTATCAACAATCTCAAATGAACAGAAAAAAGGCTTCAGGCCCATCATTGATGTGATTGATTCAACACAATCTATTCTAGATGAACGCTCTCAGAAGGTTGGTGATGTGACAGGAACTTCAACAGGATTCACTGATTTTGATCAAATCACGACAGGCCTCCATGAAGATAACTTGATCATTATTGCTGCAAGACCTGCAATGGGTAAGACAGCATTTGCTCTGAATATTGCCCAGAACGTAGCTAAGAATTCAGATAAAGCAGTAGCAATCTTTTCACTAGAAATGGGAGCAGAAAGCTTGGTTGAACGTATGCTGTCAGCAGAAGGATTGATTCCATCGTATCATGTTAGAACTGGAAATCTCACCGAAAGTGAATGGCGCAGAATGATTTCAGCACAGGAACGACTAGCAAGAGGGAAGATCTTCATTGATGATACAGCAGGAGTAAAGATTTCAGAAATTAGATCAAAGGCCAAAAGGTTAGCTCAAGAAAATGACGGTCTAGGATTGATTGTGATTGACTATCTACAACTAATAGAAGGTAGAGGAAGAGAAAACAGGCAACAGGAAGTATCTGAAATTTCAAGGCAATTGAAGATTCTGGCAAAAGAATTGAAAGTTCCGGTCATCGCCCTCAGTCAGCTTTCCCGTGGAGTTGATCAGCGAAATGACAAACGCCCAATCCTTTCAGATCTGAGAGAATCCGGATCTATTGAGCAGGACGCTGACATAGTAGCCTTCTTGTATAGAGAAGCTTATTACAAGCGAGATGAACAAGAGGAGCCGGACAATGTAACAGAACTTATTCTTGAGAAGAACAGGCATGGGAGCCTTGGGACTGTCCAATTATTCTTCCTAAAAGAGTACGCAAAATTTTCAAATAAGGAGGCCTGATGAATGGTAACTGAAAACCGTAGATATTACTGGTTGCAATTAAAAGAGGACTTCTTTAATTCCAAGGAAATGAAGCTAATGAGGAAGCTCCCTGGAGGAGAAGAAATCACAATCATCTATCTGAAGATGATGCTTGTAAGTCTAGCTGAACAAGGAAAATTGTACTTTGAGGGATTGGCTGAAGATCTAGCTGAAGAACTATCACTCATCATTGATGAAGATCCGGAAGCAATTAGATTGGCATTGATGTTTTTAACTAAAAAGAAATTATTGACAACATCAGACAATTACCAGTTCAATCTTGAACAAGTTCCAGAAATGATAGGTAGTGAAACACCTAGCGCCCGTAGAGTTCGCAAGCATCGAGAAAACCAAAAAACGTTACAATGTAACACCGATGTAACAAAGTGTAATGGAGATATAGATATAGATATAGATAAAGATATAGAAATAGATAAGGGGCAAAAGCCCCAACCAGATGTCTATGAAGAAATTATCAAATATCTAAATGAAAAAACCGGTTCACATTTCAAATCAACTAGCAAGTCAACTCAAAGGCTGATCAATGGAAGATTAAGTGAGAACTACACAATTGAAGACTTCAAATATGTGATTGATGTTAAGACAAACGAATGGAAGGACAACACAAAGATGTCTAAATACTTAACACCAGATACACTCTTCAATGCTAGTAAATTTGAAAAATACCGCAATCAGCAAATGCCTAAACAGCCAAACGTTCAGAAACAAGATGAAAGGTTGGGATTCTAATGAATGAAGAAATTACATCTTGTAAAAAGCATGGTTGTCAAATCCAGCATGCAAAAGTGAAGATCAGTGGATCAGAACAGATCATTGAAATTTGCCCTGAGTGTGAGAGAGAAGAAATCATGAAGATGGAATCCGTATTGAGACAGGAAGCGAAAATTCAGGCTCTCTTGTCTCACACTTACAAAGTCTTTGACAGAGAAAGCATCTATTCTCAAGAGTTGAGTGATAAAACATTAGAGAATTATGTAGCAGATAATTCAACTAATGAACAAGCTCTCAACTTCATGAAACGGATGCTGAGGGATTATCTGAAATTTGAAACAGGGAATGTGATCCTAAGTGGACCGCCTGGGATTGGGAAGAGCCATCTTTCTATTGGATTAGCAAAAGCATTGAACGAGCAATCAAAAGAATGCGAGAATCCAAAAAGCGTGATCTTCATCTCAACATCAGCTCTCTTCAATAAGATTGAAGAAAGCTTCAATGGTCGAGGAGATTTCACAGAGAACTACGCTGTGGACCTACTCAGCAAAGTTGATTTTCTTTTTTTGGATGACTTGGGGAAAGAAAGTAGCATGAGCGCCAATCTCAAAGAAGCGAATGACTGGAGACAGCGAGTGCTGTTTAAAATCTTGGACAATCGTCAAACAACATTCTTCAACACTAACTTGTCAAGTAATGACATCAAAACAATCTACAATCAAGCACTTGCTGACCGAATCTTCAAGGGAGCAAGCAAACATATTTTTAAATTTCCAGAAACTATGGAAAGTCGGAGGTATTAACGAATGGAAAACAACAAACTAAAAGAGCTAATTTCAAAAGTTCAAAAATGGTTCTATGATCGCAACTTACACACGCAAGAACCAAATAAGCAATTTCTAAAACTCTATGAAGAAATTGGTGAGCTATCAAGAGGAATTGCTGAAAAAGATGAAGAAGTAGCTAAAGACAGTATTGGTGACATCACTGTTGTATTGATTGGCTTAACTCTTCAACTAGGAATTAACACAAAAGAAATTTTCCCGGAACAAGAAAAATTTATTTTATCAGAAGCTGCAAAGACAGAAGATTACTTTGTATTAATGATGGATCAAGCTTTGGCATCATATTTCAACCGGCAAGGCTATCAGCTTAAAAGTGTAGTACATGAGTTGATGCGAATCTCTCAAATGCTCAACTATGATTTTGTGGAGTGCTTAAATAAAGCCTATGAAGAAATCAAGGACCGCAAAGGGAAATTGGTTGACGGAATTTGGATCAAGGAGGAACGGTTGAAATGAAAGAACGGTCATTTGAACAGATTTTAGAAGAGATGAATGATTCAGTGAACAAGCCAAATCACTATTGTGGTGAATATGGTCTGGAATCCATTGATGTCATCCGGAACTTTGCAGGAAATTTGAAAGGAGTCCAAGGCTTCTACTGGGGAAATACTATCAAGTATCTATGTAGATTCCAGAAGAAGAACGGGCTTGAAGATTTGGATAAGGCTAAGAAATATCTTGAATGGCTTATTGAGGACTTGAAGAATAGTCACGAACAGGAGTGACAACATGAGAGATTACACAAGAAATCAGATGGATCACTTCCGTCAACAACTGCAATTGTTGATCCTTGGTAAAGGACTAACACGCAAAGAACTGTCAAAGAAATTGAACAGAAATCAAAATACAATTCAGCAGTGGATCACAAAAGACGATATAAAACCAGCTCATGTCCATGAATTGTGTATGTTCTTCAATATTGATGAGAAGACATTGATGGGAGATCCAGAAGAATTGACAGATTATAGATTCTTTGACCAAGGAAAATACATCTGTACAGCTCCACTGAAAGAGTTGAGCAAGATCACAGGGAAAGATGTCTCACTTCTCAAGTATTATATACACTTGAATGAACGAGGAAGAGAAGCTGGTCAGTTTAGGCTAGAAAGGGTAATTGAAAATGAAAAGTAAAATCAATTGGCTGATTATCAACTTGATAGCATTGGCAGCTATTTCATTAGTCATTGCTATCAACATCAATTCTAGATTAGTTGATCAAGAGAATAAGATCAAAGATATGGAATGGACGATTCAGGAACATGAATTGAGCATCCAGAGATTAGCTGAACAGAATACTGCACAAGATACAATCTTGAATAAATTAAATCAAGAATATCAAATGCAGGAACGCAAGAAAGCAGAAGCTCTCAAGGAAGCTGCTGAAATGAATAATGTCGGAGGATAATAATGATTAACAATGTGACTCTTATTGGTCGGTTGACCAGAGATGCAGAACTACGCTACACACCCAACAACATTGCAACTGCTCAATTCAATATTGCATGCAATCGCAATTTCAAGAATGCAAATGATGAGTATGATGCAGATTTTATCAACTGTGTGATGTGGCGAGAACAAGCAGAACGCTTCTGCAATTGGACAAGAAAAGGAATGCTTGTGGGAATTGTTGGACGAATCCAAACAAGAAGTTACGAGAACCAACAAGGACAACGTGTATATGTGACTGAAGTGGTCGCAGAAAATTTCCAAGTTCTTGAAAAGCGTGATAACACTGCCAACCAGAACAGCATGACAGAACAGATGCCACCTAATTATGCAAATCAAATGGACATCGATGAAAGTGATTTGCCGTTTTGAGAGGTGCTGAATGAAATTTTTAGATTTATTTGCTGGCATTGGTGGCTTTCGTCTTGGGATGGAATCTGCTGGCCATGAATGTGTAGGTTTTTGCGAAATTGACAAATTTGCTCGCAAGTCTTATAAAGCCATACACGACACGAGAGGAGAGATTGAATTACATGACATCACAACGGTATCAGATGAGTCTATTCGAAGAATCGGACGTGTGGACATTATCTGTGGAGGATTTCCGTGCCAAGCTTTCTCAATTGCGGGAGCTAGAAGAGGTTTCAAAGATACAAGAGGAACTCTCTTCTTTGAAATCGCAAGGTTCGCTTCTATTCTCAAACCTAAATTACTTTTCCTTGAGAACGTCAAAGGACTCCTTAATCACGACAAAGGAAACACCTTTAAAACAATCATCGGAGCGCTTGATGAACTGGGGTATGATGTGGAATGGCAAGTGCTTAACAGCAAAAATTTTGGAGTCCCACAGAATCGGGAGCGTGTGTTCATTATCGGACATCTTAGAGGAGAACGTACCAGAAACATTTTTCCTATCAGCGGAGAAGGTCAGCCAACTAGTAGTCAATCGGTAATGAAAATCGGAAATGTTAATCCGTCTGGCAATGGCATGAATGGAGAAGTCTATCATGCTGATGGTCTAGCTCCCACACTTACAACAAATAAGGGTGAGGGGCAGAAAATAGCGGTAAAAAGCAATACTATAAAACAATTTGGAACATTGCAACCCAATTTTAATCAATGCGGAGTGGTCTATGAAACGGATGGAATCGCTCCAACGATTAGAGCATATCAAGGTGGAGGTCTTGAACCCAAAATCATTCAGCGTGGTCATGGTTATAATCAAGGTGGAGAACATGATATCGCTCCTACTTTGACAAGTAATAGCTATCACGAAAATAATCACTTATCAGATGGCCATCGAATCAGAAAACTAACACCTAGAGAATGTTGGAGATTACAAGGGTTTCCAGATTGGGCTTTTGACAAAGCTCAAGAGGTCAATTCTAACAGTCAATTATACAAACAAGCAGGTAACAGCGTGACAGTGAATGTGATTGAAGCTATAGCGATGGAATTGAAATGAAAGAACATATCATACTTATTTTGTTGAAGAGGTGGAGTAAATGGAAGAAGTTATCATGGCATCCTTGCCAAATAAAGAATTAAATCGTTTGATTAAAATTGAAATTGCTGTTGAGAATTTAATTGAGAATGGAGTTCTTGACGAAGGTGTATTTAACCAGTATTTGAATGAAGCATAGATTGAGGAGGTAACGGAATGATTCCAAAATTTAGAGGGTTATCCATTGACGAAAACAGCAAAGGAGAATGGCAATACGGACATTTAATTGAAGATGGAGGAAGAGCGTTTATTATCAACGAAGTGGTAGAAGCCAATGAACAATACATTACAATAGGTTCTTGGTGTCCTGTAAATATAGAATCAGTAGGACGTTTCACAGGGATGTTTGACAAAAATTTACGGGAGATATATGAGAAAGATGTTTTGGGCACAAAAGATGGTTTGTTGAATGGATTTGTCGAATACAGAGAAGATTTAGGAATGTTTGTAAATAGCTTGATTCGATACAATAATTTTGAACGATTGTGTAATGTGGTTAGCGATAGAGAAATCATCAGCAACGTCTACGAAAATCCCGAATTGTTGGAGGTAACAGAGTGAGACCAAACAGATTTCCTTACACAAAGAACCAATGGGAAGAAGAAATAACACTGGTATATTTTGGTATTAACACTAGTTTAAAATTGAGAGCAGAAAGAAATAGAATTACAAAGGAGACAAGACATGTCATTAAACAAAGCGAGAAAACGACTGATTAGAAAGTACCGTAAAATGTATAACAGCCGTCCGATAGGACTGAAATTCAGTACAGATGGCGGTAAGACATTCACTGGAATGGGAAACATTATTGAAGAATATATTCCAGATGCTAAAAACATTAATTCTGGAAGTGTTAGTGCAAGTAAATTGCCAACTGGTGAAATTGGCTTTAGAAACTTTGAAATAACTATTAAACAAGTTATTCAAAAGGAAGAATTTAACAGATTGAAAGGTGTATTGTGGTAGTGAGATGGAGCTACAAAACTTTATCTATTTATTATTTGCAACAGTCTGGCTCTCTTGTCTGATCTGGGCTAGCGTGATAGCTTTTAAAAACAGGAGAAAAAAATGAAGACGTATGTTGTAAGAAAATATCACGGTCATTCAAGTTGGATTGATCCTAAGCATTTAGCTGAATATACTGAAGCTGAATTTGAAACAAGACATGAAGCACTTGCTCACTGTGAAATGCTAAAAGGAAAAGGGATAGTAGAAGTCTATCAAAGAGAGGTTATTGAATGAAAAAATTAAACAACAGAGAATTGTTTAACCTTGATCAAGAATTATTCAATTTTCGTGGAATTGACCGGGCAATCTGGACACGCAAAGCAGAATTGATGGCAAAGAACGGTGATGATCTAGTTGGTGGTGGCAAGTCTGGCATCAGCAAGCCTACTGAAAACACAGTGATGAAATTTGCTACTGATGTGACTCTGAAGAATCTTGAGCTGTTCAAAGAGACTGTTGAATCCTTCAAGAAGCAACTGACAGGAGAACAGCTTGATATTTTCTATCTAAGATGGGGACAAGCAAATCTTGATTGGGAAGAAATTGCAGAAAAGCAATTTGTCAGCAATGCTACAATTTACCGCAAGCGTGCTGGTATCTTGGAAACGTATGCCAGAATGAAAGGTGTACTCTAAATTGAGAATATAAGTTATTGTATTCTCACACAAAATAAAATACTATAATCTTGTTCATGATAATCACATCATGGATGAGAGGGTCTCCTAATAGTGGTTAGGGAGTTAGCTCAAACGGTCAGAGCATGCTGGTGGAAAACAGCAGATGTAGGTTCGATTCCTGCACTCCCAATTCCTTATGAAAATCAATTTTAATATAGAGAGGGGGAAGCGTATGGAAGAGGTCTCACCCATAAAAGACACAGATGAGATTCAAGCCATGAAGGACTACCTGAGAGAATGGAATGAAATGTATTACATGCTATTTATCACTGGTCTCAATACAGGCTTACGAGTCGGGGATATCCTCACACTCAAAGTCAAAGATGTTCAAGGATGGCACATCAAGCTACGAGAGAGAAAGACTGGCAAGCAGATTTCTCGTAGGATGACGAAAGAGCTGAAACGAGAAATGAGGAAGTATGTTGAAGGGAAGCCATTCCATCATTTCTTATTCAAGAGCAGACAAGGAGGAAATAAGGCCATCACTCGTGAACGAGCCTATCAGATCATCCATGAGGCTGCTGAGGAATTGGGCATTGACAATGTGGGGACTCACACAATGCGCAAAACATTTGGATATAAATACTATAACAAAACAAAGGATGTAGGCACACTACAGAAGATGTTCAACCATTCATCTCCAGCCATAACGCTGAGATACATTGGTATTGAGCAAGCTGAACTGGATGATGCCTTGAGAAACTTTGTTATTTAATTTTTATATTTTTGACATTAACATAATGAGTTAGGCATAAGCTAGAAAAAGAGAAACGAATGAAAGCCATATTCTAAAAGGATTTCAGAAATAAGACGAGCTTAACAAAATATAAGATATGTGAAACTGAGGAGGAAAAACATGCTAAAAGATGCACTCTTGAAAGTAAAAATTCTTGATGGGACAGAACTTGATAAAAGGCTCACGAGAACAACCGTCAAGTTTGAAAATGATTTGACAGTAACACTCCCAAATTCTTTGATTCATTTTGAAGAGAAAGTGGTTATACCGAAGTTTGTTGCAGATTGGATTGAAGTTTGTAAGGAACATCTTACAAGTTCTCTCTATCTTGCTATGACTCCAAGTTTTTCGAGAGCAAATAACCAAGGTAGTGAATTAAGAATATGGATCAAAAAGAACGAAGAAACATTCGCTCTAGCGTGGGTTAACGGCTACACAATCGAGAAAGAAAAGCGGTATTCAGTAAAGATAAAAGGGGAAATTGAAGAAAACCTTTTAGTCTATGGATTAGGTATAAACAGATATTTTTTTGCAAGAACCTACGACAGTTCAAAACGAAATGAACACACTCGCAAGGAACTAGAACAAGCCGGCTTCGGCTGGGTTCTTAATTGCGAAGGAATTGAATTAAAGGAGGTGACGGAATGACACGACCAAACAGATACCCATATACTAGAAGTCAGTGGGAAGAAGAAACAACACTAGTACACTGTGGTGATAACACTTGCTTTAAGTTAAGAGCTGAACGGAATAGAATTACAAGCGAGGTAAAGAAATGAAAGATTTAATGTTTTGGGGAATGCTTGTGTTTTCATCGTTAGTGATTGGCATGTCTATCTATATCTTGATCGCGCAAGCTTGGTTTAATAACTTATTATCAAAGAAATACAATGAGTTAGAAAGAGAATTAAGAAGAGCTTTCGGATGGGAGACATACCACTGGGCAGATAATTTTGATGAATACGCACGAAAAGTTGAAGAGCTGATCAAGTTTAAAAAAGAAATCAAACGTCTTGAAGTTATTAAAAAAGCATTAGATGCTCAAAGCTTGGAAGACTTGCAGAAGAAGAAAGAACAAGTTGAACATGAAATTGAAATACTAAAAACAAAAGAATGAGAAAATAAGCTCTTGTTTTCTCACATAAAATAAAATATTATGATAGCATAGCTTTCGAGTATGAGAGGGACAGCCAATCAGTTTGGTCTGTCCTTTTTGTGTGAGGAGGAATAAATGTATAACAAAATTGTCAGACCTTCTTTGAAGACAAAGAAGTGGGAGAAGTTCAGAGATAAGATCTTAAGGAAATATAATTATCTATGTCAAGAGAGTTTGAGATATGGAATATCAGAACCGGCTGAAATGGTTCATCATATTTTTCCAGTGTCCGAATATCCTGAACTAGAATTCCAAGAATGGAATTGTTTACCTCTCACTAACAAACGACACAATACTTTTCATGACAGAACCAATGATAAAGTTATTGGTCAAGGAATTTTTTGGCAAAAGAAACGAAAAAGGGAATTTTTGAATTTTTACAAAAAACGAAAAAATGAAATTTTGTAAAAATCGAATTTTTCAATTTTTCAATTTTTGAATTTTTTCGATTATCCCCCCCATCGAAAAAAAATTTTTTAGAGCGTCTGGGAACCGGTGAAGGGAACTTTTTCCAAGTCGGGACCGCTCAGACAAAAAGGGGATAAAAACTAAAGGGATTTTGGGAAGGAGGCCTAGTTTTTGGCAAAACCAGTCACAGCTAAGTCAATCAAGTCAAAAGTCATCAAACAGATGAAAGAGCTTGGGACTTATCGCAAAGAATTTGACATGATCATTGACATCTTTTCAGGAATGCTATATCAGTATCAGAAACTTGCTCAGGATTATGCTGATATGGGCTACCCTGTCACAGATGTTTATGTGAACAAGGCAGGAGCTGAGAATGAACGCAAGGTCCCCATCCTAACAGCGATGGAAATCCTACGGAAAGACATACTCAGTTATTCTAATCAATTGATGATGAATCCAAAATCACTTGGTGAAGTAGTAGAACAAGACAATGGATCTGTTCTTACAGAGGTTCTGAAATTTAAGGACCAGATCAAAAAGAAACGGGTGAAAGCTGATGGGTAACGTGGATAAAGCCAAAGAATACGCTCAACACGTTCTGGACCATCAGGAAGAGCATTGTGAAGAGAACATTTTGGCAGCATCACGCTTCCTAAGAGATTTAGACAATCCTGAATTTGAAATGGATGAAGAGATGGTTGATTTTGTCGTTCATTTCATTGAACATACAATTGTCCATCAGCAGGGTGATGATATGTTTGCGGTCTCTATCCGTAATAAGCCATTACTTTTGCAACCCTGGCAACATTTTGTTGTCGTGAATCTCTTTGGCTTCTACATCAAAGGAACGAATGAAAGGCGATTCAAAGAAGCCTTGATCATGCTTGCCAGAAAGAATGGCAAGACTTCCTTCACTGCTGCAATCGCTCTGGCTTATCAGATTCTTGATACAGATAGCGGTTCAAAATGCTATATTGTAGCCAATTCTGTCAAGCAAGCCTTGGAAGCCTTTGGATTCTTGAGGTTCAATGTTGAGCGATGGAATGACAAGAACATCCGTATTAAAGATAACAACCAAGAACATTCCATCACTGCCAATTTTGGCGAGGAGGGTTCATTCTTTATTCAAGCACTGGCCAATGATGAAAGCAGGCTTGACTCTCTCAATGGAAATGTCATTATCCTAGATGAAGCACACACCATGAGAAATTCCAAGAAATACGGTCTTATGAAGAAAACAATGTCAGCATACCGGAACAGTATGCTTTTTGTTATCTCAACAGCTGGGGACATTCCAACAGGCTTCCTTGCTAACCGTCTGAAATATTGTCAGAAGGTCCTGAAAGAGTTGGTCAAAGATGATTCATTCTTCATTTTCATCTGCAAAGCCAATCAGGCAACAGATGGAGATGTGGGAGACTACTTGGATGAGAATGTGTTGAAGATGGCCAATCCTTCATGGGGTGTGACTGTCTCACTCAAGGCCCTCAAGGAAGAAGCAGAACAGGCCTTGAATGATCCACAGACCAGAAACGAGTTTTTCAATAAGACATTGAATGTCTTCACCAACTCAATGAACGCTTATTTCAATCCTGATGAGTTCATTGCCAGTGATGACTGCTATGACTGGACCATTGAGGAGCTTGCAAGGCTTCCTATTCGCTGGTATGGAGGGGCTGACCTTTCAAGGCTGCACGACTTGACTGCTGCTGCCCTTTATGGGGTGTACAATGACGGTGAAAAAGATGTTGATATCTGTATCACACACGCTTTCTTTCCTCGTGTCAATGCTCAGAAGAAAGCCAATGATGATGGCATCCCACTTTTCGGGTGGCAATCAGATGGCTGGCTGACCATGAGCAACACTCCAACAGTTCTCTATGATGACATTGTTAAATGGTTCATAGAGATGCGACAGAAAGGCTTCAAAATTGCTGCTGTCGGAATGGATAGGAAATTTGGTAGAGAGTTCATGCTAAAAATGAAGCAAGCTAAATTCAAAATGATTGACCAGCCTCAGCTATTCTATTTGAAATCAGAGGGATTCAGAAGAATTGAATTGAAAGTGAAGAATAAAGAATTTTATTATGTGCATTCGGACGCTTATGAGTATTGTGTCAGCAATGTCAGAGCCATTGAGAAAGTAGATGATGCTGTCCAGTATGAGAAATTGGACGGGGATGGCGGTACAGCAAGAATTGACTTGTTTGATGCGAGTGTCTTTGCTTGTATTCAGGCGCTTGCTAACCTTGGTAAGAATAAGAATGTGATGGCTTACTTTGATTAGATAGAAAGGAGGTGAGAAATATGGGAATCTTTGACAAATTATTCAAGCGTGGGAAGTCTCAGACGATGTTCACAAGCTTTGGAAATTCTGATTTGGGCATCATGTATGATGGTGATGGCTATATTCCATTAGCAAGGAATCCAGATGTGATCATGGCAGTCAATAAAATCGCTGACATGGTTTCAAATATGACTATCCAGCTAATGGAAAACACAGAATCTGGTGATGTACGGATCAAGGACGGGTTAGCCCGTAAGATTGACATCAACCCTTGTGATCACATGACAAGAAAATCATGGATCTTCAAGATTGTCAGGGACTTACTCCTGTTTGGCGATGGGAATTCTGTGCTACATGTGGAATATGACCCCATGACTGACTACATCAGTAACCTCAGACCGTTCCCAATGTCGGAAGTGTCGTTCAAAAGTAATGATCTGACATATATGATCCACTTCAGGGACACTGATTTCAATCCAGATGAAGTGGTCCACTTCGCCATCAATCCTGATCCAGACCGGCCTTATATTGGGACCGGTTTTAGATTGGCCTTGAAAGACATTGTACGCAATTTGAACATGGCCACACAGACCAAGAAGGGCTTTATGAACGGGAAAAACGTTCCAAGCCTTATTGTGAAGGTAGACTCTTCAAGTGAGGAACTTGGAACCGTGGAAGGTCGGGAAAAAATCGCTAAGAAATACTTGACAACAAGCCAGTCTGGTGAACCTTGGATTGTTCCTGATGCCTTGATGGAAGTGGAACAAGTGAAGCCATTGAGTCTGAATGACATAGCTTTGAATGAGTCAGTAGAAATTGATAAGAAGACAGTAGCTGGGATGTTAGGAGTTCCGGCTTTTGTTTTAGGGGTAGGAGAATTCAACAAAGAAGAATACAACAACTTTGTGAATACGACTATCATGAGCATCGCAACAACGATCACTCAGACACTTACAAGAGACCTACTGACTTCAACCACACGCTACTTCAAATTCAATCCACGCTCACTGTATTCTTACGACATTACAGAGCTTTCAACTGTGGCCCAACAAATGACCAATAGTGCTGCAATGCGTAGAAACGAGTGGAGAGATTGGGTGGGTATGACTCCGGATCCTGAAATGGATGAAATTATTGTTCTTGAAAACTATCTGCCACAAGGTGAGTTAGGCAATCAGAACAAACTAAATAAGGAAGGAGGAAATGCCAGTGAAGAAACGTAATTCATACATAGCTACTCAATTCGAGACACGAGAAGAACAAGAATCTGGCGACTTGATTCTGAGTGGCTACTTCATCCGGTTTGATGAAGAAACTGAGCTGTGGCCAGGCTATTTTGAAGTGATCAAACGTGCAGGAGTGGAAGAAGCCATCAAGAATGCTGACATCCGTGCATTGTTCAATCATGACCATAACCTAGTTTTAGGACGCACAGGAAACAGCACAGTGAGTCTCAAAGTTGATGACAAAGGCCTATATGGTGACATTATCATCAACAGGAATGATCCTGACGCTATGGGAGCCTATGCCCGTGTACAGCGTGGGGATATTGTTGGATGCAGTTTTGGATTTATGCCAATTAAGGTGGATACCATTGAGCGTGAAGATGGTTCCTATCTTGATACCGTGCTAGAGCTTGAAATCTTTGAGGTCAGTCCTTGCACATTCCCGGCTTATCCACAGACTGAAATTGCTGCACGGAAGAAAGACTTTGAATGTCTAAAACGTGCCAATCTTGAAGCGTTAAATGAACGCAAAATGAAAATTAAGGAGAAATACAATCTATGAACAAAGCATTGATTCTGGGCGCACGTATGCGCACAAAAGCAAATAAGGTTGTTGAATTGGAAGAAGCAATTGAAGAATTGAACAACCGTTCTGCAATCGAAGCAGAGAAACTGGACCGTGCTGAAACTGAAGAAGAAGTTTCAACGGTTGAAAAGAGCCTTGAAGAACTTCAAAAAGAATTGGAAGAGAAACAGGCAGAAAAAGCAAAACTTGAAGAAGAAATTGAAGATCTTCAAAAACAAGTTGACGAACAAAATCGGAAAGCCCCAACATTCAAAGATGTTGAGCAACGTGGAGGAAAGAAATTGGAACAACGTGACGCAATTGCTAAATTCATTCGTACTGGTCAAACTCGTGACATTGAAGGTCTTAAAACAACTGACTCTGGAAGCGCTGCTTTGATCCCAACTGAAGTGCTAAAACCTCACTTCCTTGAAAAGACACGCAATCCACTCTTGGATCTTGTCCAACGTGTCAAAGTAAATAGTGGTTCTGGTAAATATCCAGTTATCAAGAAGACAGACAGCAAAATGGCTTCAGCTGAGGAATTGAAAGCCAATCCTGAACTTGGAAAACCAAGCATCAGCGAAATTGATTACTCAATCAAGACTTATCGTGGATACATTCCTGTATCTCAAGAAATGATTGATGATGCTGATTATGACATCATGTCAATTGTAGAAGATGAAGTATTCAATCAAGGTGAAAACACAGAATTGTCATTGGTCGCTACCATCCTCAAATCAGCAACTCAAGCAGATGCTGCTGGATTCGATGGCATCAAGGACATCTACAACAAGAAACTCAAATCAATCTACAAAGCAAGCATTGTTGTAACGCAATCAATGTTTGCAGCACTTGACAAAGTGAAAGACAAAAATGGTCGCTACATGCTTCAAACAGATGTTGCTTCACCTACAGGATACTCATTTGGTGGCAAAACAATCTACCCGGTAGATGATACAGTCTTTGGATCTGAAGGAGACATGAAGTTCTTCATTGGTGATGTTTCTGAATTTGTAAAACTCTTTGACCGTTCTCAAGTATCTGTTAAATGGGTCAACAATGACATCTATGGCCAATTGCTTGGACTCTTCATCCGTTTAGATGTTAAGAAAGTAGATGCTGCTGCTGGATTCTTTGGCACATACACTGATGTTGTAGCATAAGGAGGTATCACATGCCCTATACAGTAATTCGTCCATTCAAGGACATGCGTGATGAAGAACAACATGAATATCAAATTGATGATGTGTTTCCACGCAAAGGCTATGAACCTGATCAAGAGTTTGTTAAAGGACTCTTGACAGGCTTTAATTCAGCAGGTTCAATCTTCATCACTGATGAAGTGGTAAAGAAAGCTACTAAGAAAGCAGAAGAGGCTGCTGAAGAGGTGGAAACAACTACTGAGGAAGTAGAAGAAACTACTGAAGAAGCGAAAGAAGCTACTGAGGAAGTAGAAGAAGCTACTGAAGAGAAACCAAAGCGCAAGAAAGCAACTAAGAAAGAGGAAGAATAGCATGGACACTGGTCAGTTAGTGGAATTACTTAAAATCAAATTAGGAATTGCTTCAAATTTGCGAGATAAAACACTAGAGAAGATTGTCTCAAGCGTCATCAGCGAATTAACAAACAATCTGGGTGTTGAATTGGTTCCAGATCGTGCTGACCATGAAATGTTCATTGTTGACTTTGCTGCTTATCGCTATGAAGGTGGTGTTGATTTACCACGTCACCTTCAATGGCGCTTGCACAATCTGCAAATCTCTTCCAAGAAAGAGGTGTGAGATGTGGAATGATGAAATCACATTGATAGGTTTTAAAATTACAGGCAAGGACAAGCTCAAGCAAGATCTGACTGAGAAAGTAAAGACTACAATTTTTTGTAAAAAGAAATCTATTACACGGTCCGAATTTTACCAAGCCAATCAGGCCGGCATTCGTCCAAATCTGATTGTTGATATTCACAGCTTTGAATATGACAATCAGGAATTTGCTGAATTTGGCGGTAAAGAGTACCGGATTTTGAAGACATATCCAATCAACCTCAATATCCTTGAATTGACTCTGGTGGAGAAAATGACATGAGCCAAGATCTAGCCAGTCAAATTGCCAAAGCATTAGCAGAGTATTCCACAGAAGTTGAAGAAGAAGTGGACAATATAGCGGAAGAAACAGCAGAAGAGGCCGTCCAAGAATTAAAAACCACAAGTCCAAAAAGTCCAAGGGCAAAAGGTGGTAAGTATGCCAAATCGTGGAAAAAAACAAAAATGGGGAAAGGTAATTTTGTGGTTCACAACACAAATTACCGTCTCCCACATTTGCTTGAATTTGGCCACTTAAAGAGGAACGGGGGACGGGTTTCCGGAATAGTACACATCAAGCCGGCAGAAGATCACGCTATTGAGAATTTTGAAAAGAAATTGAAGGAGCTTGGAAGATGAAGCTGTCAGAGTTTGCAGAAATTTTGGAACAGGCTGGCCTGCCTGTCACTTACAAGGCATTCAGGGAAGGAAATGTCCCCACGCTGCCTTACCTTGTCTATTTTGAAAGCTTGCCATCTATCACAGGAACAGACAATCAAGCATCATACATGATCCGTGCTGTCACTGTAGAATTGGCATTTGAACGAAAAGATGAGGAGCTAGAAGAACGATTGGAAGAGCTGTGGAATGACCACAAGCTCTTTTATGATGTTCAAGAAGAAAATTTTATTGAATCAGAAAGACTGTTTGTGAAGTCTTATGAAGTCTATCTATATTGAGGAGGAAAGAAATGGCTGAAAACAAAGTTACATTTGGACTTGAAAATGTCCATGTGGCACCAATCCAATCAATCAGTGAAGCAGGAGTGATCACTTATGGTCAAGTATTCCGCTTCCCTGGAGCGATGGAATTGACGCTGGACCCTAAAGGGGATTCAGGATCAGTGAAAGCTGATAACATTGATTATTACTTCGTCAACTCAAACGAAGGTTACGAAGGTAAATTCAAAGTCCCACACATCATTGAAACATTCGCAACAAAAATTTTGGGCGACATCAAAGACTCTACAACAGGAGTGGTCACAGAAAAAGCAGATGCGAAGACAACCAACTTCGCACTTATGTTTGAATTTGCTGGCGATGCTAATAAGACACGCCATGTCATGTATTACTGTTCAGCAAGCCGCCCATCAAGCGGATCGGCTACCAAAAACGGAACCAACGTGAATGAACGTGAATTGAGCTTCAATGCTAGTCCTCGTCCGGGTGACCAAGTTGTTAAACGCTCAATCACATCAGCGGATGATCAAGAAGTTTATAAGAAATGGTTTGAAAAGGTCTATGAACCTACTCAAACTTCGTAATTAAGGAGGCCTTAAATGCGTAAGAGTGTGACCATTAGTGAAAAGGAGTATGAGCTTGTAACCAATGCTTACACTCCTATCGCTTATAAGAGTGAGTTTGGGAAAGATTTCTTCCAAGATCTATTTGGAATGATCTCAAACCAGAATATCATGCAAATGGCTGAGAATGGCAACAATGAAGTTGACATCAACATGTTGGCCAATTTTGACATGACCTTCTTCAATCGCTTGTTTTGGGTTTTCACAAAGTCAGGAAACCCACACATCAAACCTTATGAACAATTTTTCATGGAAATGGAAGAATTTCCTTTGCAGGACATTGCACCAATTCTGATGGAAATGATCAATGACACGATGACATCAAAAAAAAACCAGATGAGTCAGAATCAGCCAGTGATGAAATCTTTACAGTAGAATCATATCTTTCTTGCTGTAAAGAAACTGGACTTACAATTGATGATCTGAAGCACATTTCAATTGGAATGGCTCTGGACTATCAAACAGATTATGTGAATTTGCGCACTGAAAATAAATCAGAGACACGCAAGGCCACACAGTCTGATTTTGACTCATTTTAGTCTGAAATAGAGTGCTGAGAGGAAGAATCTGAGGTCAAGTTTATCGAATGGATGGACGATTGATCACAAGAATCCTTTAGGCGCTCTTTATATTTTTATGTGAAAGGAGGAAATATGGCCGGTAATATTAAAGGGATAAAAATTGAAATTGGCGGTGACACACAGCCCCTTCAAAATGCCCTGAAAAAAGTAAATTCTGCTTCTGTTGAAGCAGCAAAAGAATTGAAGAGTATTGACAAGGCTCTGAAATTTGACACAGGGAATGTGACTCTATTGGCTCAGAAGCAAGAAGTCCTCCAAAAGCAAGTCTCAACAACCAAGGAGAAATTGGAAACATTGAGACAGGCACAAGCACAAGTTGAAGCTCAGTTCAAAAGCGGTGACATTGGTGCTGATCAATACCGTGCATTTCAACGGGAAGTGGTCCAGACTGAGAACATCCTGAAGGGCTATGAGAACAAGCTTGAGAATGTCAATAAGGCATTGGACGGAAATGGGAATGCCACAAAATCCAACCGTGAACAACTGAAAGAGCTTCAAAATGAGCAACAGCGCCTTGCCAGCGAAGGTGACAAAGTTGTCAGCTCATTCAAGCTACAAGAAAGCCAAATGGGTTCCAACGCTAGTGAAGCAGATAAGCTGGCACTTGCTGAACAGAAAATTGGGAAGCAAAGCGAGATTGTCGCCCAACAGGTTGAGAATCTTGAGAAACAGCTTGCTCTTGCAAAACAAGAGTATGGCGAGAACTCAACAGAAGTCAATAAGCTAGAAACTCAACTGAATGAGTCCAAGGCTGCCTTCAACGGGCTTGCTAATGAGATGGAAAATATTGGTGAGTCGGGAAAGAAAGCTAGTAGCGGTCTTGAAGAGACAAACAAGCTTCTGAAAGCTGAGTTACTAAACCAATTCTCTGAGAAATTATCTGAGATCAGTCAGAAGTTGGTTGATTTTGGAAAGAGCGCTCTAGATGCGTTCCGGGAAATTGATGAGGGAATGGACACCATTGTCACCAAGACTGGTGCCGGTGGAAAGGCTCTTGAAGAAATGCAAGGCATCGCTAATGGCATAGCAACTGAAGTCCCTACTGATTTCAGTACCATCGGGAATGCGGTTGGTGAGGTCAATACTCAATTCAAGTTAACGGGGGACGCTTTAAAAGTGACCTCAGAAGACATGATCAAATTCTCTGAGATCAATGGGACAGATGTCACCAATGCAACAATCCAATCAAAGCAGGCAATGGAAGCTTATGGCTTATCAATTGATGACCTAACAGAGATTTTGGATAATGTAACCTACGTTTCTCAAGATACAGGGGTTTCTGTCGATGAGTTGATGAAAAAAGCAACTGATGGAGCGCCTCAAATCAAAATGCTTGGTCTTGAATTTGGTGAAGCGGTCACCCTTATTGGTCAGTTCGAGAAAAACGGGGTGGATTCATCCTCAGCGCTCTCTGGACTGACAAAGGCTGCTGGTGTATATACCAAGCAAGGAAAGACCATGAAGCAAGGTCTGAATGAAACCATTGAAGCCATCAAGAACAGCAAGTCAGAGACCGAAGCAATGGGAATTGCTATGGAAATCTTTGGAGCTAAGAAAGCCCCTCAGATGATTGACGCAATCAAACGTGGGAAATTCAACATGGAAGATTTAGGCTACACTTCGCAAGTGTCAGCCGGTCTGGTTTCTCAAACTTATGAAAACACTCTGGACCCTATTGACAAATTCACCACAGCACAAAATGGCTTGAAGATCGTCATGGGTGAAGTCGGTGGAGCTATAGCAGAAACATTCGCTCCAGTGCTTGATGTACTTGTAGGCCTTTTTAAAAATGTCGCAGAATGGGTAAATAAATTACCTGGGCCAATTAAAGAACTTGTAGTTGTATTTGGAAGTATTGTGACAGTAGCTGGAGTATTGTCCCCAATATTCCTCGCATTACAAGCGGCAGCAATGGCAGCTGAAACCACTATAGGTGGACTGATAGCTGCTGCATTACCAATAATTGGAACAGTTATAGCAGTAGCTGCTGCAATTGCTGGAATTATAGTAGTTATTAAGTATTTATGGGAAACCAATGAGGGATTCAGGACCGCTGTTGAGACAGTCTGGAACGCTATCATGTCAGTCATCAACACTGTTGTCAAAGCCATCTCTGATTTTGTAATGCAAATTTGGGGAACGCTGACAAGTTGGTGGAACGACAATCAGCAATTGATCAGACAGACAGCAGAAACAGTCTGGAATGCTATCTCAGCAGTAGTGACAACAGTCATGAATGTTCTTGGTCCTTTTATTGAAACAGCATGGAATAACATTTCAACGGTAATTTCAACGGTCTGGGAAACTATCAAAACCGTAGTAGAAACAGCCATCAACGTGGTATTAGGCATCATTAAGACTGTGATGCAGATTATCAACGGGGACTGGTCTGGGGCTTGGGAGACCATCAAGGGCATTGGTGAAAATATCTGGAACGGGATCAAAAGTATCTGTGAATCTGTATTCAATGCGATGGCTCAAATCTTATCTGGAATTTGGGACACAATTTCCGGTACGGCTTCAACTGTTTGGAACGGGATCAGCTCAACTCTATCTGGGATTTGGGATGGAATCACAGGAACAGTTTCAACTGTATTCAATGGGATTTCTAGCACAATTTCAGGAGTTTGGAATGATATCAGTTCAACTGCTTCAAGTATTTGGAACGGGATCAAAGATACAATTGACACAGCTATCAATGGAGCCAAAGACCTTGTAGGAAAAGCTATTGACGGAATTAAAGGATTCTTCAATTTCCAATTCAAGTGGCCACACATCCCACTGCCTCACTTCAAGGCAAGTGGATCACTAAACCCTATGGATTGGCTGAAAGGTAAAGGGATTCCAAGCATCGGGATTGACTGGTATGCCAAAGGTGGGATCTTAACCAAGCCCACAGCGTTTGGCATGAATGGAAATAGCCTGATGGTTGGTGGGGAAGCTGGAAAAGAAGCAGTCCTACCACTGAATGAACGGAATTTGAGCGCCATTGGTCGGGGCATCGCCCAAACAATGGACCCACAAGGAACCGTGATCAACATCAACATCTCTGACAACATCATCAGAGAAGAAGCTGATATTGAGAAGATCGCTAATAAGGTATCTCAGAAGATAGCTGCTGAATTGAGAAGACAGAAAGAATTGAGAGGAGCGCCTGCATGGTAAAATACAACGAATTGATCATTGATGGAGTTGGGACTTCATCATTTCCATTTGATGTGATTGTGCTGGAAGGTCCTACAATTCAAGTCGGTCTTTCAAAGGATAAGCTGTTGAGCCATGATGGAGTTAGTGGATATATCGTTCAGTCGAATCCTCACAGAGAAGCGATTGAAAAGAAATACACTCTCCAGCTCATCAACCCAACAGAACTGCAAGTCCTTGAATTCGTCCAATTCCTTTCTAAAAGAAACTTCTGGCTTGAGAATCAACAGAACAAGCTCACAAGATGGTTCTGTTATCAGACAAAGGTGTCTGACACTCAGAGAGATAAAACTAAAATGTATTCTTTAGAGGTGACATTCATTTGTCACCCTACAAAATACATGAAGAACAATGATGTTCAAACTCTTACTTCAAATGGTGTTCTCAGGCTTCAAGGTAGCTCACTAGCGTTCCCTAAAATCACAATTAGAGGTACCAGCTCATCAGAGACCAGCTTCACGGTTGGGAAACAAACCATCAAGCTTGAACAGCTTTCTGATAGCGCTGTGATGGTGAATGATCCACAGAATCCAAGCTTCCTTGATAAGAAAGGAAATATTGTGAAGTGGTCAGGAGACTTCATCACAATTGACGCTAACCAAGCTCAGAAGACGGTAGGTGTGGTTTTGGGACCAGGTATTCAATCACTTGTCTTTGAAACAAATTGGGGGTGGTTATAATTCTATATCTATTAGACAGAAATGTTCAAACAGTGAAATGGAATGGCCAGCCACTCCATGAAGCAACAAAAGCAGAAGTTGAAGAAGTAATCAATGTAAGCTATACACTCAAGGTTGACTACCCAATAACAGACACTGAAATTTATAAGAAATTTCAGGAAGACATGCTCATCATCGCTCCCACTCCTGTCACTGGCCGGCAACTGTTCCGGATCAAGGAAATCAGTGAGCAAGATGACACAGTGAGCCTGACTTGTCAGCACATCACAGAAGACATCTTCAAGCGCTCTGTGCGTCCTATCAAGGTTTCAAATTCAACCTGTCAAATTGCCTTGAATGCTATGATTTCAGCAGTCAAGACACCACTTGGTAAGTTCTCCTTCACAAGTAACATCATGGACAATAGAACCTTCAACACTACAGAAGATGAAACGCTCTATAAGATCCTGATGGATGGAAAACATTCCATTGTTGGCGCTTGGGAAGGTGAGATGATCCGTGACAACTTCCTGATTGATATTCCGAAAAGCCGGGGGATTGATCGTGGTGTTGTAATTACCACACATCAAAACTTGAAGCAGTATGAACGCAACAAAAGTAGTTCCAGCATCATCACAAGACTGCATCTGAAATCAACCTTTAAGCCAGAGGGAGCAGAAGAAGACACAGTTCTGAAAGTTACCGTGGACAGCCCCCTCATCGGAAATTACCCTTACATCAATGAAGCTGAGTATGAGAACAATGATCTTACTACAGAGGAAGAACTGAGAAAATGGGGTGAAGCCAAGTTCAAGAATGGGAATATTGACAAGCCCACTGATCAGATCAAAATTGAAGCTTATGAGCTTGATGGGCAAACTGTCCATCTTGGTGACACAGCAACCCTCATGAGCTTGAAACATGATGCCATGTTGAAAAAGAAAGCTGTGGGCTATGTCTATGATGCTCTGTCAGAAGAGTATATCTCTCTTACATTCGATGACAAGGCCGGTCACGGTGGAGGCCTATCAGGCTCTAATGGAATTTCTGATGTAGCATCTGAAATCCTAGATACAGTCCAAAAAACTCAAGAGGATGATGAATACTATAAGAAATTGAAAGTATTGGTTGACAATGCTAACAGGGCTTTTGAAGACAAGGCAGGAGCTTTGGAGAAAGAGATCACTGATGGAATCGAGCAAGCCAAAGCACAAGCTGAAGTGGTCAAAGAGGAGATCTCAGCACAAGTCACTGAGAAGATCAAAGCAGCAAACCAAGCTAACAAAAATGAAATTGTGGAAGAGTTTAAGGCTCAATACAATGGCATTGAAGTCAAAATGGAAGGCTTTAAGGCTACTACTGACCAATTAAAGGCCAGTGATGCTGATATTCAAAAACTGATCAATGACTTTAAGGCTCAGACACAAAGTCAATTTGTCGGTGTACAAGGCGCACAATCACGCTTTGAGCAGACTACTGAAAAAGCCATCTCTGACCTCACTAATGTGGCCAATGGCAAGGCTGATAGGTCATTTGTTGAACAGACAGTGAATGGCATCAGAGAAGAATTCACTTCAATTGGTGTTGGTGGTGGACCTAACATGCTCCGAAATTCCAGAGCAGATGAAGGCCTGAAATATTGGACCGAAGCAAATAACAGATTAGCATTCACAGCGCATAAATTCTATTTTAATGGCCAGAAGAGAATGTTTGAATTGCGCCCCGGTGCAGTCATTAAAAGTCCACGTTTCATTGTCAAACAAAATGCAGACTACACATTAAATTTTTTAGGATTTGACAACAATTCAAAAATGTTCAAAGTGTATTTCTGCAAACGCAGAAAAGGTTCAATCTCTGACTTTGAAGAAAAACAGCTAATCTATGATGGCAAACCAAGATTGACAGATGGACCTGTTTTAGATGGAAGCAGAGCAATCAAGAAATCATTCCAATTTAATGTTGGAAATTTTGATGATGGTTATCTTCAATTTGAATATGAACGCAACAATCCAAATAAATGGGGCGGCCTATTTTTAACAGAACTTGACTTCTACGAGGGTACAAATGACCGTTTGTGGCAACCAGCCCCAGAAGATCAAAATTATCTAGTAGAGCAAGCACAGGCCACTTTTGAGAAGACAGTGGAAGGCCTATCCACTCAATTAACTAAATTAGAGACCAAGACTGGTCCAAGCGGTGAACTTGAGCAACGCATGCTGACATACTCTGAGAAAGCTGCTGTGGACGCTTTAAAAGCAACCAGACAGATTCTAGAACAAGGGTATGTTGCTAAATCTCAATATACGGAAGATGTGGCTGGAATCACAAGAAGATTTGATGAAATCGTGCAAGCAGGGGAGAACCTGCTTAAAAACAGCGGCAATCCTCAAAATGTGGAGGGATGGGGGTATTATGATCCCGGATTGAGTCCAGCAGTAACGGTCTCAACTAATCCAATCTACTACAATGAATCAAGAAAACTCTTCAAACTTGATAATTCAACTGATAATGTCAAGGTAGCAGCATCCCAACGCTTCAACATCAAAAGAAATACAACTTACACAATTTCGTTTGATGCAATTGGATCAGATAATCTTAAGAATGCCACATTCTACTTCCTAGCACGAAAAAAAGGTGAGACGGGGACTTTTACAAAAGTGGTCACACTTGCTGACAAGATCACTGTGCCACAAGATAGAATCACACGCTACTATTTCACAGTCAATTCTGAGGAATATGATGAAGCATTTTTGCGATTTGACAACACTGGATCATCGAACGGGCAACCAGCAAGCCTCTACTTTGGCGACATTGATGTGTATGAAGGATCTATCAAGAGAGCCTACCAACCGCCAACAGATGATGGTTCATCCGTGATTGAAGCTAAACTTGCTGAGTACAAGCAGACAGTAGATGGCCAATTTACGACAATCACCAATCAAATGGGTGACATGTTGAGAAAAACGGATATCCAAATCACTCCTGGGCAGATTAGTTTTGGTGTGGGTAAGGAAATTAGCGGGAGAACTATCAGCTCATTGCTTGTACAAGAGCCAGAATCCATTGCTTTAATCGCAAAATTGATTAAAGTAAAAGGGGACATGGTAGTTGATGGCTCAATCACAAGTAGACATCTAGCTTCAGCGAGTGTTCGAACAGGACACATGGAAGCTGGATCAGTAACAACTCAGATTTTGGCTAGTAACGCAGTCACTGCGGACAAATTGCTTGTAGACTCTGCCATGATCCAAAAATTGCTTGCTAATCAAGCATTTATTAGGGAGTTGACTTCACAGAAGGCTTTTATTACTCAATTGGCATCGATTGATGTTTCTGCTGAACGAATTAGCGGCGGTAGGATTTTATCTAATAAGGGAGCGATGAAAATTGATCTAGATAACTCGGAAATTGATTTTAACGAAAACGCTCGAATTGAATTTAAATCTGGTAAAAATGTACTCTTTAGACAACGCACACATCCTCAGAAGAAGCACAACACTATCGGAGCGTTGATGTTTAAAGATTCCGTACATGGCGGTGTTGCGACCACCTTAGGAAATACATCTCATAAATGGATTAACGAAATGACGGACAACCCTTCAGATGCTGGCGCAGATGGATCTTTTGCTGGCATAAGAATATTCCGTGATAGTCGCGAGACACCTTATGACAGGATTGAATTAGTTGGAGACCGAATCCAGTTCAGACACTCAGTCCGTCAAAATGGCGGACTCCAATTTCAAACTACTGGATTCACAGTCCCTTCACATGGCGAAGGTGGACATGCTGGAGCGTGGAATTTAGGAGTCCTCCTTGAGCATTTCAGACAAAATTTTGAAATTATTAGGAAGAAAAATCCTTCTTGGGGTCTCAATATCTATAGTTTCCCATTCTACAATATCAATTCTGATCAAACAATTCCATTTGACCAATATATCTAATAAGAGGTAACAAAATGAAAGAAAACACTTATGTATCAATCATCACAGATCTAGCCAATCAATTGGCCAGTAAGTCAATCAATGAAGCTGAGTTCAAAGCACGATTGACCGAATCACAACAGGAGAAACAACAGCTCCTCAAAGAACTAGAAATCTATTGCTCTGTTCTGGAATCTGACAAAGATTTGAAGGACCTATTTGAAGAAGTTAAAAACAAGAATGAGGTAAATGCTTAATGAATTATAAAGTACAGTTCAAAGCCTATGATCCCGTAGCGAATGCCACAAAGGTTTCCATCAAGCAAGATTATCCATATCGGGTATTTGAGGAATCTCTTCCAAACAATCGCATGGCAGATGAAGAATCAACCCTTGTGGAAGCTGTTCTAAATCTCGTCCGAATGGAATTAGATCCATCTGGCGCTATTGTGGCCCTCAAGAAAGAGCTTGACAAGTCTGTTGATGCCAATAAGAACGCAATCCTGAAAATTCAAGAACTCACTCAAGAGAACGAAAAGAAAGATGTCCTAATCCAAAATAACAAAGCTCTTGCTGATTGGTCTGTCCTTGTAGCTGTGACCAATCAAGACAATCCACTTGATCCAACTCTCTACAAGCGAGCGCTTGAGCTTGTGGAAGCTGCTCAGGTAGGCAAGACCTACAAACAGCATGATATCTTCACCTTGATTGATCCAGATCACACTGAAAAATTTAGTGAAGGAAAACGTGTTCTTGTTCAAGTCAACTATGATTTCACTTACAATGGTGAATCCATCAAAGACTTGAAAGGCCCACTTCTCCAGAACGGGAAACTTGCAATCTACAATTGGGAAGTTCCCAAAGAAGAGAAACAAAACAAACCATCAGGAGATCTTGAAACTCAACCAGTAGCACAGCCTGAATCCTAATTGAAGGGAGTGTAATTGATGTATCAAGAACCAGATGGAATTTTTGGAATTATCGAAGTAGTACGTGACTTCTATGATCACGGAATTGATGAACACATGATTGTATTTCTCTTGATGGCCATTGTTGCTCTAGATATTGTTATAGGAGTATCTAGAGCGTGGGCCTATCACGAATTTTCAAGCAGGAAGTGGAGAAAAGGGCTGGTAAGCCACACAGCTATGATCTTGATTATAGCCATTGGCTATCCATTCGCTCTGTATATGAATCTTGGAGCTGTAGTTGATGCCTTCATTGTCGCAATGATGGCAGCATACGGTTCCAGTATTCTTGCCAGTCTTTCAGCTTTAGGAGTTGAAATTCCTGGCCTAGATCGTCTTGTGAAACAAAATATTGATCATGAAAAATTTCAGTTAAAAGATGGCTTGGAAGAGCCTAGTAAACTAATCAAAAAAGGAGAAAAGAAAAATGAATCAAATCACTGATATTGTAACAAGTAGCGCAATGAGTATTCTTGTAATTTTGGTTGGAATTGTTGTCCAAGCAGTCAAGAAATATCTCTTGACTCGTGGAGGGAAGAAAGCTCTTGAAGTTGCTGAAATTCTTGCAAACAACGCTGTGAATGCCACTGAACAAGTGGCAGGAACATTGGACATCCACGGCAAGGATAAAATGGAGCATGCTAAGACTAGCTTGATCGAAGGGCTAGAAGCATATAACATCAATTTGACCAATGATCAATTAAACACATTTATTGAAGCCGCTGTAAAAAAAGCCAATGAACAATGGAAGAAATGAGGTTCAAAAATGGTAGCAACAAATGATATTTTAAGTTTTTCAGAATCTTTGGCCAATCAAGGTGTTGGAACTGATGCAGATGGTGCATACGGGACCCAATGTGTAGACCTCCCAAATTCAATTTCTATCAACTTTTTCGGAAAAGCTCTCTGGGGAAATGCTATTGACCTACTTAATTCAGCCGCTGGGTTAGGATATGAAGTAGTATATGACGCAATTGGAGTCAATCCACGAGCAGGGGCCATCTTCGTCATGGATACACAATATCTGTATGGTCATCCTTACGGTCATACAGGTATTGTGATTGAGGACAGCGATGGAGTCACTATGAGAACCATCGAACAGAATATTGATGGCAATGCTGATTCTCTTTATGTTGGAGGTCCTGCACGATACAATACACGCAATTTTGATGGGATTGTTGGATGGTTCTATTTCCCAACTGACAACACATCTGTGGCATTTGAACAGCCAGAACCATCAGAACCATTGACAATTGAATCAAGTGGCTTCAATCCAGAAACAGGAACATTCACTGTTGAGGTATCTGCTCTAAATGTACGAGCTGAAGCCGGTATTGGAGCGGAGATTGTAGCTGTTTATGGTGCAGGTCAAGAAATCAACTATGATGGATGGATTGACAATGATGGCTATATTTGGATTTCCTACATTGGCGGTTCCGGAAATCGTAGATATGTGGCTGTAGGAAAATCCGAAAATGGACAACGCATCACAGACTTTGGATCTTTTAAATAGATCTCTGTGATTTGTAGAATAAGAGGATTTAGATGAGCGAAAAAAATTCAACTAATCTGAGACAAACAAAAGGCGGGGGAGTCATCAAACAAGGTGACTCCTCATCTATATTTGAATATGAATTATTAGACTATGATGGCAATAAATACAGCTCTCTTGATGGCAAAAACGCTAAGATCAAAATAGCAAATGCCAAAGGAAAAAAGACAATTGAAACGCTGGAAAATAGACCACAAGCACATCCAGAGACGGTTGACTTAACAAACTATTTGACATCAGATAAATCGTATCAAACATTTGTGACCTATAGCGCCCTTCAATCTCAGATGACAACCAACATCAAGGAAAAGCATCTAGAACTTGGAATTGATGCCCTGATAGATGAGAAACTAAAAAATGGCGGTGATTCATTCATCACTGGCCATCAAGCAGAAAACATTTTTGCCTCAAAACAAGAACTTGCAGCTATCGTTTCACGAGTTCAAGCGCTAGAAAATAAAGCATAGTTTTCACCCTCCATATTGGAGGGTTTTTTCTGTTATAACAGACATTTCAAAGATTGTCCGTTATAACCTCAAACAACTATCAAAAAATCTTTTCCTATTAAATGCCTCCTTTTGTGTCTAAGATGAAAAATAAAACTTGAACTTTCGTGGAAGCTATGCTAAACTAACAATGTGAGCAATGAACTTGTGGAGTTTTAGAAGTCAGTACCTAAAACAGACCCTAAAACCTAAAAACAGCTATATAATTGAGTTTTAGAAACTCCCACCGGCTCCATATTTTTTATTCATGGAAGATTACTCAAGAGGCTTAAGAGGCCGTGTTGGAAACGCGGTAGGCGTGTAATAGCGTGCGTGGGTTCGAATCCCATGTCTTCCGTTGTTGAGACATCATTGTGTAGCAGTGGTGTTTTTTTGTACAAAAAGGAGTTACCAAAGGAGGCACCAAAATAGACAATGCAGAAAGGAGAAAAAGTGATTACACAGCTAGATACCAAATCAGTCTATACCTTTATGGAAAGTCTTGTGACCATAAAAGACTATGTCCAAGTGGCTAAAAGCATGGGGTATGGCGCATTGGGAATCATGGATGTAGATAATTTGTATGGTGCTTATGAATTTATCGAAGCCTGTCAGGCCCGCAACCTCAGCCCCTTGGTCGGTTTAGAAATTGGATTAAAAGTAGACAATGAAACAATTCCGTTTCGGATGATTGCCCTGTCAACGAAAGGCTACCAGAATCTGATGAAGATGTCGACCGTCAAAATGATGGGGAAAAACAATTGGGAAGATGTGAAGCACCTTACAGAAGGAGTAGCGGTCATTGTCCCATCGCCTTTTGCTAGTGAAGACATACCGCTTGGTCTAGATTACTTCATCGGAGTTTTTGCCGATACGCCGGACCAAGAGTTTAGCCACCCTGTGCTCCCTCTTCATACCGTTCGATTTTTTGAGGCGGAAGATATGGAAGCCATGCAGATGCTCGCGGCCATCAAGGACAATCAAAGCTTGACAGAAACAGGACAAATTGATCCTAGAACTGTCCTAAAAACTCCTCAGGAGTTACAGAATGATTTTGCTGAGCGATTTCCTCAAGCCATCACAAATCTTGAAAAACTTGTCCAAGAGATTCAATATGACATTGATACCCAGTTGAAATTGCCTCGCTTCAATCCTCAGAAACCAGCTGTTGCGGAATTGAGAGAATTAGCTCAAGCGGGTCTTCTTCGAAAGAACTTGACTAGTCCGCTCTATCAAGAACGTCTGGAGCATGAATTAGACATTATTCACCAAATGGGCTTTGATGATTATTTCTTGATTGTCTGGGATCTTCTTCGTTTCGGACGGAGTCAAGGCTATTATATGGGGATGGGACGTGGGTCAGCTGTCGGCTCACTGGTAGCTTATGTCCTGGAGATTACAGGGATTGATCCAGTGGAGAAGAACCTCCTGTTTGAGCGCTTTTTAAATGTGGAGCGCTACACCATGCCGGATATTGATATTGATATTCCTGATATCTATCGTCCAGAATTTATCCGCTATGTGAGAGACCGTTATGGGAGTTACCATGCGGCTCAGATCGTCACCTTTTCAACCTTTGGGGCCAAACAAGCCATTCGAGATGTTTTTAAACGTTTTGGGGTACCAGAGTACGAATTAACATCCATTACCAAGCGGATTGGCTATAGGGATACACTGACGACAGCGTATGAACAGAATCTAGCTTTTCGACAAGTGATTCATAGTCGAACAGAATTTGAACGTGGCTTTGAAATTGCCAAAAGAATTGAGGGCCAACCTAGACAGACCTCGATCCATGCGGCGGGTGTTGTGATGAGTGACCAGGATTTGACGGATCACATTCCTCTCAAGTATGGAGAAGACATGTTTGTTACCCAGTACGATGCTCATGCGGTTGAAGCCAATGGTCTATTGAAGATGGACTTTTTGGGCCTGCGAAACTTAACCTTTGTTCAAAAAATGAAGGAAGCCGTCTATGAAAAGTACCAAGAAGAGATCGTGATTGAAGCCATTGATTTAGAAGATCCAGGAACCTTGGCCTTATTTGCTGCTGGGGATACCAAGGGGATTTTCCAATTTGAACAGGCTGGAGCCATTCGCCTTTTGAGACGTGTGAGACCCAATCATTTTGAAGAAGTGGTAGCGACCACCTCTCTCAATCGTCCAGGCGCTAGTGATTACATTGATAATTTTGTCAAAAGAAAGCACGGCCAGGAAAAAGTTGACATTCTGGATCCAGCTATTGAAGAAATCTTACGGCCCACTTATGGGATCATGCTTTACCAAGAGCAGGTCATGCAGGTTGCCCAGCGTTTTGCAGGCTTTAGCCTAGGGAAAGCCGATATCTTACGTCGGGCCATGGGCAAAAAAAATGCGACTGAAATGCACAAGATGGAAGACGATTTTGTCACGGGTGCTCTTAAACTTGGTCATACGGAAGAAAAAGCCAAAGAGGTCTTTGCGATTATGGAAAAATTCGCAGGCTATGGTTTTAACCGTTCCCATGCCTATGCCTATTCTGCCTTGGCCTTTCAGATGGCCTATTTCAAGGTCCATTATCCAGATGTTTTCTTTGATGTCATGCTCAATTATTCGAGCAGCGATTATCTGACAGATGCTCTCCAGTTTGATTTTAAAGTCGCGCCATTATCCATCAATACCATCCCATACAGAGATAAGTTTCAAGATCGAAAAATCTACTTGGGAATGAAAAATATCAAGGGACTCCCAAGAGATTTCGCGTATTGGATCATTGATAATCGTCCCTTTGAAAGTGTCGAAGATTTTATTTTACGCCTCCCCAATCAGTATCATAAATTACCTCTGTTAACACCTTTAGTGGAGCTTGGATTGTTTGATATTTTTGAAAAAAATAGACGCAAGGTGCTTCACAATTTGCCGAATTTGTTTGTCTTTGCTGATGAGCTAGGTAGTTTATTTGCAGATTCTAACTATTCCTGGACAGAAGCAGAGGACTTTAGCCAGGCTGAAAAATATGAGAAGGAAGAGGCCATTATTGGCGTCGGGCTCAGTACCCACCCATTGGTTGCGATTGGGAAAACGAGTCCCTACGAGATCCAACCAATTTCTCAACTCATACAAGGAGAGCAGGCGCGCATTCTCATTGAGGTACAAAACATTCGAACCATTCGAACCAAGTCGGGCGATCTCATGGCTTTCTTACAAGTCAGTGATACCAAGAAAAAATTGGATGTGACCCTTTTCCCTGAAACCTACAATCGATTTTCCTCCTTGATAAAAGAAGGCGGCTTTTATTACTTGACAGGGAAGATACAAGAGCGTGATGGGCGCTTGCAGATGATTCTAGCAGAGGCGCAACTGGCAACCAATGAAAAGTTCTGGATCCAGTTGCTCGATCATCGTCAGGATAAAACGATTCTTTCTATCTTGAAAAAATATCCGGGCCCATATCCTGTGATACTACGCTATGAAGACGAGAAAAAAACTCTTCAATTGAAGGGCTATACAGTCCAGAAAAACAAAGAATTGGAAGATGAACTAAAGAATCTCGTTATGAAAACGATTTATCGGTAAAAACTGCGAAAAATACGAGAATTTTAGTCTTCTTTGTGTTATAATTACGTAGAATGTAAAAGAAAAAAAGGAGCAAACAACGAAATGAAACGTATTGCTGTTTTAACTAGTGGTGGAGATGCCCCTGGTATGAATGCTGCCATCCGTGCAGTTGTTCGTCAAGCAATTTCAGAAGGAATGGAAGTTTTCGGTATCTATGATGGATATGCGGGAATGGTTGCTGGTAAAATTCAGCCCCTTGACGCCTCATCTGTTGGAGATATTATTTCCCGTGGTGGTACCTTCCTTCATTCAGCTCGTTACCCTGAATTCGCACAACGCGAAGGTCAATTAAAAGGGATCGAGCAATTGAAGAAACACGGGATCGAAGGTGTTGTCGTTATTGGTGGAGATGGTTCTTACCATGGCGCGATGCGCTTGACTGAGCTTGGATTCCCAGCTGTTGGTCTTCCTGGTACGATCGACAACGATATCGTCGGAACTGACTTTACAATTGGTTTTGATACTGCAGTCACAACTGCAATGGACGCGATCGATAAGATCCGTGATACTTCATCTAGTCACCACCGTACTTTCGTTATCGAAGTGATGGGACGTAACGCTGGAGATATCGCTCTTTGGGCAGGGATTGCATCTGGTGCAGATGAAATCATCATTCCTGAAGAAGGATTCAAGATCGAAGATGTTGTTGAAAGCATCAAAGAAGGTTACGCTAAAGGTCGTACCCACAACATCATCATCTTGGCTGAAGGCGTGATGTCTGCAGATGAATTTGGTAAAGCTTTGAAAGAAGCTGGTGATGAAAGTGACCTTCGTGTGACTGAGCTTGGCCACATCCAACGTGGTGGTTCACCTACTGCGCGTGACCGTGTTCTTGCTTCACGTATGGGAGCACACGCTGTTAAATTGTTGAAACAAGGAATCGGTGGTGTAGCCGTTGGTATCCGTAATGAAAAAATGGTTGAAAACCCAATCCTTGGTAAAGCAGAAGAAGGAGCCCTCTTTAGCTTGACAGAAGATGGTAAGATTGTGGTAAACAATCCACATAAAGCTGATCTTGGTCTTGCCGAGTTGAACCGTAGCTTGTCTTCAATCTAATTTTATTTCATAAATTCGTTAACCTTGTCTTAAAAAGACAGATATATTTAAAAAGGAGTCATATATATCATGAACAAACGTGTAAAAATCGTTGCAACTTTAGGTCCTGCGGTAGAAATCCGTGGCGGTAAAAAATTCGGTGAAGATGGATACTGGGCTGAAAAACTTGACGTTGAAGCTTCAGCACAAAACATTGCTAAATTGATCGAAGCTGGTGCGAACACTTTCCGTTTCAACTTCTCACACGGTGACCACCAAGAACAAGGTGAACGTATGGCGACTGTTAAACGTGCAGAAGAAATCGCTGGTAAAAAAGTTGGTTACCTTCTTGATACAAAAGGTCCTGAAATCCGTACTGAATTGTTCGAAGGCGAAGCTAAAGAATATTCATACAAGACTGGTGAACGTATCCGCGTTGCTACAAAACAAGGTATTAAATCAACTCGTGAAGTGATTGCTTTGAACGTTGCTGGTGCGCTTGACATCTTTGATGACGTTGAAGTTGGACACCAAGTATTGGTTGATGATGGTAAATTGGGTCTTCGCGTTGTAGAAAAAGACCCTGCAAAACGTGAATTTGTTGTTGAAGTTGAAAACGATGGTATCATCGCTAAACAAAAAGGTGTAAACATCCCTAACACTAAGATTCCTTTCCCAGCACTTGCTGAACGCGATAACGACGATATCCGCTTCGGTTTGGAACAAGGTATCAACTTCATCGCGATCTCATTCGTACGTACTGCAAAAGACGTTCAAGAAGTTCGTGCTATCTGTGAAGAAACTGGTAACAGCCACGTTCAATTGTTTGCGAAAATCGAAAACCAACAAGGTATCGAAAACTTGGATGAAATCATCGAAGTTACTGATGGTATCATGATCGCTCGTGGTGACATGGGTATCGAAGTACCATTCGAAATGGTTCCAGTTTACCAAAAAATGATTACTTCTAAAGTAAATGCTGCTGGTAAAGTTGTTATCACTGCAACAAACATGCTTGAAACAATGACTGAAAAACCACGTGCAACTCGTTCAGAAGTATCTGACGTCTTCAACGCTGTTATCGATGGTACTGATGCTACAATGCTTTCAGGTGAATCTGCAAACGGTAAATACCCACTTGAATCTGTAGCTACAATGGCGAAAATCGACATGAACGCTCAAACACTTTTGAAAGAATATGGTCGTTTGAACCCTGCTTCATTCGAACGTAACTCTAAGACAGAAGTTATGGCTTCAGCTGTTAAAGATGCTACAAACTCAATGGATATCAAATTAGTTGTAACATTAACTAAGACAGGTCACACTGCACGTTTGATCTCTAAATACCGTCCAGATGCTGATATCTTGGCATTGACATTTGACGAATTGACTGAACGTGGATTGATGTTGAACTGGGGTGTTATCCCAATGTTGACAGATGCTCCTTCATCAACTGATGATATGTTCGAAATTGCTGAACGTAAAGCAGTTGAAGCTGGTCTTGTTAAATCTGGTGATGATATCGTTATCGTTGCTGGTGTACCAGTTGGAGAAGCTGTTCGTACAAACACAATGCGTATCCGTACAGTACGTTAATAGACAATTATATCTTAAAGCCTTGCTGGTTGGTCCGAAAGGATTGACCGCGAGGTTTTTCTTTTTCCTGTTTAGTATGACAAGAATTCTCACTAATGCTTACTTTCTCTTTTTTAAAGATCAAAAACATGGTATAATAAATAAAAAGGAAGGGAGACATTCATGCCAAGGAGAGATTTAATTAGAAATGTCATCATTGTCGGTGTACTGGTTTTGGCACTGATTTTGCTTCGAATCTTTGTATTTCATCCATTTAGTATCAATGATAAAATGGCCAATGCTTCTGTGAAAACTGGAGATCTTGTGGTAGCGACTAGAAATGCTCAGGTAGATCGCAGTGATTTGGTCTTATACAAGGTCGGTGGAAAAGAATACCTTGGACGTGTCATTGCCAAAGAAAACGACGAAGTCAGCTACGTAGATGACGTCCTCTATTTGAATGGACAGGCAACACCAGAACCTTACCTGAACAAAATGCTCAACAAACACTTAGCTGCTCCAACGAGTAATGGGTATTATACGGATGATTTCTTCTTATCAGAGTTAAAAGGGACCAAGGCTGGTCGTGTACCATCCGATACTTATCTTGTCTTAAATGATAACCGTGGAGATACAGAAGATAGCCGTGAGTTTGGTTATATCCATAAAAATCAGATCGAAGGAGTCGTGAATCTACGTCTCTATCCTCTCAATAAATTTGGATTTATAAAAGTAGAAGAATAGCCGAAAGGCTATTTTTTTTTATAAATATCAAAGAGAAACGATTAGATGCCCAGACCGGATCTTCCGGCTATATGGATTTTGAAGCCAATCCTAAAATCTTGAAAAATAAGATCAAAAATCAAAAGGCTACCCAATACCAGAGTTTCAACGAGGCGCTGATCGATCTTCAGAATGATCGGATCGATGGCCTCTTAATCGACCGTGTCTATGCCAACTATTATCTGCAGACGGAAGGAATTTTAAAAGACTACAATGTCTTTCCTGTCGGGTTTGAGACAGAATCCTTTGCGGTAGGAGTGCGCAAGGCGGATAAAACTTTGAAGAAAAAAATTGATGAAGCCTTCGTAAAACTCTATCAAAAGGGCCAATTCCAAAAGATTTCTAAGAAGTGGTTCGGAACGGATGTAGCAACAGACGACATCAAGTAAAAAAGAGAGTGGGACAGAAATCGGTAATTCGTTAGAATTCGATTTCGTCGTCCCACCTCCGCACAGTTGAGTAGGGCTGTAAAAGCTGATGAAATCAGCGTAGTAGAGCCCACTCAACCACTGCGTCTTGCTCGACAATCCAAAAACAATTGAGAGGCTAGGACTTTTGTCCCAGCCTCTTTTAGTCGGTTTTATTAGTAATTTGATGGAAAATCTTTTGCCACGTTTCATGGCGACGCCAGAGACTGGTATGGATTTGACCGTCTAGTTCATAGCGGATAAGTTTGGTCTTTTGGCTGATGGACTCTAGTTCAAAGTTTTGGAATTGAACTTGGTCACTTGCGAGAGCCTCTATTAATTCTACCTTGTGGTGTTCGTGACCGGTATCGTCAATCAAGGTATAATTATCCGCTAGCAATGTATCAAACTCTTGCTTAGCATAGAGGCGTTTTTCGTAGGTTAAGAGTTTCTTTTCAACGTTTTCGATCAGCTCATCTTCAGGAATTGAGCTAGGTTCCACATGGACGTCAATGTCAAAGACTCCAAATTCTTCTTTTAGGAGATTCTCGACTTCTTCTGTGATCGCATGGCTTTCATAGACTGAAAGATCGGGATTCATCTCCAAGACAACGTCCAGATAGATATTGCTTCCGTAGGTCCGTCCGCGTTGGTATTTCACACGCGCAATCTTAGGGAGTTTTAAAATAGCTTTTTCGTAATCTTCGAGGAGACTATCGTCAAAGCCGTCTGAAAGACTAAAGGAAGATTCCATAAAGATATCGTAGGCTGTTTTGAGGATAAAGAAGGTGATGATGATGGCTGCGATTTTATCGACAATTGGATAGTTAAAAGCACTAGCAGCAATCGCAATCGACGTCCCAAGAGATGTGACGACGTCTGAAAGATTGTCTTTTGCGGCCGCTTTTAAGGCCTTTGATTTGGCCCGTTTTGCTAAGCGAAGATTGTAGAAATAAACGCCTAGCATGACAAGGGCTGAAACCACTCCGACACCAGCACCAAGTGGATCAATGCTAACGGTTTCATTGCTGAAGATCTTTTGGAGGGTATCGCGTAAGACATCAAAACCGACATAAAACATAATGATGGAGGTGACTAAACTAGCTAGATCCTCAATTTTCCAGTGACCAAACTTGTGATCACGGTCAGCTGGTTGGCGAGCGAGACGAATCCCGATGAGCAGGGCAGCATTGTTGATAATATCTGATAAGTTGTTAAATCCATCGGCTACTAAACTAGAGGAGTGAAGCAGATGGCCAGTAGCTAATTTTGCTGAAGAAAGTAGTAAATAGGCTAAAATACTGATGATGGCACCACGTTCGGCCAGTTTTAAGTTACTGTATGGTTTTTCCAAAATTTCCTCCTACAACTTCGGATATGAACCTGTTTTCTTTAAGCTACTATTATATCGTTTTTGGAAGGGAAATTCAAATGAGTCCTTTTTTAAAAGAAGCTAGGTCGGTTTTTGTGGTATAATAGAACGATTGAATGAATGAGGAGTATGAGATGAATCCTTTATTGAATGGTATGAATGATCGCCAAGCAGAGGCGGTCCAAACGACAGAAGGTCCCCTCTTGATCATGGCGGGGGCTGGTTCGGGTAAGACACGTGTCTTGACCCACCGCATCGCTTACTTGATCGATGAAAAAATGGTCAATCCTTGGAATATTTTGGCCATTACCTTTACCAATAAAGCCGCTCGGGAGATGAAGGAGCGGGCTTATCAGTTAAACCCAGCCACCCAAGATTGCTTGATTGCCACCTTCCACTCCATGTGTGTGCGCATTCTCCGTCGAGATGCGGATCATATTGGATACAATCGCAATTTTACCATTGTCGACCCAGGAGAACAACGGACCTTGATGAAGCGGATCTTGAAGTCCTTGAACTTGGATCCAAAAAAATGGAATGAACGGACCATCTTGGGGACTATTTCCAATGCCAAAAATGACCTGATCGATGAAGTGGCCTATGCTGCCCAAGCGGGAGATATGTATACTCAGATCGTCGCCAAGTGTTATGAGGCTTACCAAAAGGAACTCCGTCAGTCAGAAGCGGTAGACTTTGATGATTTGATCATGCTGACCTTGCGTCTTTTTGATCAGCATCCAGATGTGCTGACCTATTACCAGCAGAAGTTCCAATATATCCACGTGGATGAGTACCAAGATACCAACCATGCCCAATACCAGTTGGTCAAACTCTTGGCTTCACGTTTTAAAAATATCTGTGTCGTTGGGGATGCGGACCAGTCTATTTATGGTTGGCGGGGAGCAGATATGCAGAATATCCTGGACTTTGAGAAGGATTATAAGGAAGCTAAGGTCGTCCTCCTAGAAGAGAATTACCGCTCGTCCAAGACGATCTTGCAAGCAGCCAATGATGTCATCAAAAACAATCGCCACCGCCGTCCGAAGAATCTCTGGACACAAAATGAAGACGGGGAAGAGATTGTCTATTATCGGGCTAATGATGAGCAGGATGAAGCAGTCTTTGTTGCTAAAACCATTGAAGAGCTTAGTCGCGAAGCTGGCTACAAACACCGTGATTTTGCCGTTCTCTACCGGACCAATGCGCAGTCACGGACCATTGAAGAAGCGCTACTCAAGTCTAACATTCCCTACACCATGGTAGGGGGCACCAAGTTCTACAGCCGTAAGGAAATTCGAGATGTCATTGCTTATCTGAACTTGATTGCCAATCTCAGTGACAATATCAGTTTTGAGCGAATTATCAATGAACCTAAGCGGGGAATCGGGCCAGGTACAGTGGATAAGATTCGTGACTTTGCTCAAATGCAAGAATCTTCACTCCTGGATGCTTCAGCCAATATCATGCTCTCTGGCATCAAAGGAAAGGCAGCCCAAGCCATCTGGGACTTTGCCAATCTCATTCTTGATTTGAGAGAAAGATTGGACCAGCTGACCATTACAGAGTTGGTCGAAGAAGTCCTTGACAAGACAGGTTATATGACGGCCCTAACCAATCAGGGAAATTTGGAAAGTCAGGCCCGCATCGAGAATATCCAAGAGTTCCTATCTGTTACCAAGAATTTTGATGAAAATGGAGAGACCGTCGAAGACGAATCAGGTGTGGATACCTTGAGTCGTTTCTTGAACGATTTGGCTTTGATTGCCGATACAGACGATGGGGCCCAAGAAACCTCAGAAGTCACCTTGATGACTCTTCATGCAGCCAAGGGATTGGAATTCCCAGTCGTCTTCTTGATTGGGATGGAAGAAAATGTCTTTCCTCTTAGTCGTGCGGCTGAGGATCCAGATGAGTTGGAGGAAGAACGCCGTCTGGCTTATGTAGGGATCACGCGGGCAGAGAAGGTTCTCTTCTTGACCAATGCTAACTCACGTTTGCTCTTTGGACGGACCAGCTACAACCGGCCAACGCGTTTCATCAATGAAATTAGCTCGGATTTATTAACCTACCAAGGATTAGCCCGTCCAGTTAATACCAGCTTTAAAGCTTCTTATAGCAATGGTGGCGGAACGACCTTTGGAAAAGGCATGAGCTTGTCACAAGCCCTTCAAGAGCGCAAGAGACAAGCAGCCCCAAGTACTCTCACATCATCAAGCCTCCCCTTTGGCAATAGTAACCGAGCTGCTGCTAAAGAAAGCGTCGCATGGGCCATTGGAGACATTGCCATTCACAAGAAGTGGGGCGAGGGGACTGTCTTAGAAGTCTCTGGTAGTGGTAGTACCCAAGAGCTCAAGATCAACTTCCCAGAAGTGGGTCTCAAAAAACTCTTGGCTAGTGTCGCGCCAATTGAGAAGAAATAAGTCGAGATCAGGAAGCGAAGTTCACTGTTTCAGATTATAAACAAGCAACCTCTATTCAGAGATCTTAAGTTATTACTGAATGAGACTATTGAAAAAGGATATTTTGGAACTAGTTCAAAATAGATTGAGACTTTTCGCCGTGAGGAAAGCACCAGAAACGCATTGGTTTCTGGTGCTCGGTAGATTTGAGACGTAAGGCTCAAATCTAAGGTATGGAATCCCAAAGGGAGTCGCTACCGTCCGTCCTCACCTAAGGAAAGTCTCTATAGGGAAATGAATATTCAGTTGAAACCAGCAAGCTTAGCTTGCTGGTTTTGATTTTACTGGTGGCATGATATAATATACTAAGAATAGAGAAAGAGGCATGCTATGAACGAAATCAAGTGCCCCAACTGTGGGGAAGTCTTTACAGTCAACGAAAGTCAATACAGCGAACTCTTGTCACAGGTACGGACAGCTGAGTTTGACAAGGAAATTCATGAGCGGATTCGGCAAGAGTTGGCTTTAGCTGAGCAAAAGGCCCTTAATGAGCAACAAGAGAAGTTAGCTAAGAAGGACCAAGAAATTGCCCAATTACAAAACCAGATTCAACAGTTTGATACTGAAAAAGAATTGGCCAAAAAAGAGGTAGAGCAAACAGCTAGCCAAAGCCTGCTAGAGAAAGAAAAAGAAGTGCAAGCACTGGAGAATCAGTTGGCCACTTTGCGCTTGGAGCATGAAAATCAGCTTCAAAAAACACTATCTGATCTAGAGAAAGAAAGAGATCAGGTCAAAAATCAGCTCCTATTACAAGAAAAAGAAAACGAGCTTTCTCTGACTACTGTTAAGCAAAACTACGAAGCCCAACTTAAGGCAGCAAATGAGCAAGTTGAGTTCTATAAGAACTTCAAGGCCCAGCAGTCGACTAAGGCTATCGGGGAAAGTCTGGAGCAGTATGCGGAGAGTGAGTTTAACAAGGTACGTAGCTTTGCCTTCCCAAATGCCTATTTTGAAAAGGACAATAAGGTCTCTGCACGTGGGTCTAAAGGCGACTTTATCTTCCGCGAGTGCGATGAAAATGGGGTGGAGATTATCTCTATTATGTTCGAGATGAAGAATGAAGCTGACGGGACAGAGAAGAAGCATAAGAATGCGGATTTCTACAAGGAATTGGACAAGGACCGTCGAGAAAAAAACTGTGAATATGCGGTTTTAGTGACCATGCTTGAAGCAGATAATGACTACTTCAACACAGGGATTGTCGATGTTAGCCACGAGTATGAGAAGATGTATGTGGTCCGTCCTCAGTTCTTTATCCAGATCATTGGGCTCTTGCGCAATGCGGCCCTCAATTCCCTTAAATACAAGCAGGAACTGGCGCTTGTTCGTGAACAAAATATCGACATCACCCACTTTGAAGAAGACCTGGATGCTTTCAAAGTTGCCTTTGCTAAGAACTACAATTCGGCTTCTGTCAACTTTGGCAAGGCCATCGATGAAATCGACAAGGCCATCAAGCGAATGGAAGAAGTCAAGAAATTCCTGACCACATCAGAAAATCAACTTCGTCTCGCTAACAACAAGTTGGATGATGTTTCCGTTAAAAAATTGACTCGGAAGAATCCAACCATGAAGGCTAAATTTGATGCTCTGAAAGGAGAATAATCTTTGTATTCAGCTAAGAACGCTACCTTGTCCATGAATGGGAAAACCATGGACTATGTGACATTTGGAAAAGGAAAGGACCCTCTAGTAATTATACCAGGCTTGGGGGATGGATTGCAGACCGTTAAAGGAAAGGCACAGCTCTTTTCTCTCTCGTATCGTCTACTTGCTAAGCGATATAAAATCTATGTTTTTTCTCGAATCAATGAGTTGAGACAGGGCTATACGACGCGGGATATGGCAGCAGATGTAGCAGAAGCAATGGAGACACTAAACATAGATACAGCCTATGTCATGGGGATTTCACAAGGTGGAATGATTGCCCAATGGTTGGTGGTAGATTTCCCTGAAAAGGTTCAAAAGCTCATCTTAGCCGTGACTACTGCAAAACCTAGTCAACTTGCTAGAGAGCGAATTGAGCATTGGCAAAAGCTTAGTCAATCTGGAACTTTTAGAGACCTCATGCTGGATATTGCAAAGCATTCTTACACGCAAAAGAGTTATCAAAAGTGGCGGTTGCTTTATAATATTATGGGTCGCTTGGGGCGAATCAAAGATGAAAATAGAATAGCCATTCAGTCTCAGTCTTGCCTGGAACATAATAGCCTTGAGGTCTTAAAAGAAATTCAGTGTCCAACCTTGGTCCTTGGTGCGCTTGAAGATGATGTGATTGGTGTGGACGGATCCAAGGAACTAGCAAAAGCGATTTCGGGTTGTCAACTCCTCATTCTTAAGCATTCTGGGCATGCTCTTTATGAAGAAAATAAAGTATTTCAAGAGGCTGTCTGTGAATTCTTAAACTAAAAAAAGCTGGAATATTTTCCAGCTTTTTTATGTTAGTTAAATCGCAAAGAGATCATTTAGGTTTTCTGCCATGGTTGGGTGAGTAAAGATTTGTTTTGCGATGTAAGTATAAGGGATCTTGTTGTCCATCGCCATGGTGATCTGGTTGATGATTTCGCCTGCAGCTTCTCCAAAGAGCGTCACTCCAAGAATTTCTTTAGTTTCTGGGTTGACCACGGCTTTGAAGGCACCTCGAAGGTCTGCATTGACGTGTCCGCGTGGCATAGCAGCAACTGGCAATTCTTTAACAGCAACTGGAAGTCCTTTGTCACGTGCTTCTTGCTCGGTCAAGCCGACTTGGGCAAGTGGAGGAGCAATAAAGAGTGTTGTCGCATAATTTCTACGAGTTTCGAGATTGTAGCTACCATCGCCTGTGAGGTAGTTGAAGACAATGCGGAAGTCATCGAGTGACATGTAGGTGAACTGTGGACCACCATTGACATCCCCAACTGCAAAGACACCAGGGACGCTGGTTTCCAAATGACGGTTGACTTGGATCGCTCCACGATCAGTGACTTGGATATCTGTGTTTTCAAGACCAAGTCCAGCTGTGTTTGGTTTACGTCCTGTTGCGTAGAGAAGGATATCAAACTCGAAGTCTCCCTTATCTGTGACAATCGTTAAGCTGTTTTGGCCATCTTTGATTTCTTGGGTATGAACGCCTTGCAAGAATTGAATGCCATCTTCTTCAAGGTAGCTTTTTGCAAGAGCTGCAATACTTGGCTCGATCCGTGGCAAGAATGTTTCAGAAGCATCCAATACCGTTACTTGGCTGCCCAAGGTATTATAGAGATGAGCAAATTCCAATCCGATAGGTCCACCACCAAGGACACCCAGGCGTTTAGGTAGGTTTTCCAAACGTTGAATACCGGTTGAATCCACGGCAAATTTACTTTCAGCCAAACCTTGGATCGGAAGGACATTTGGCACAGCACCAGTATTAATAATAATGGTTTCAGCTGTCAATTCTTCCTTCTCATCTCCAGCTTGAATTTCGATGACCTTGTTAGAAACGAAACGAGCCGTCGCGTCGATAATGTCTACACCGGTTCCAGCAATAGTTGCATAGTTCTTTCCGTTGAGACGAGTGGTGACAGCATTTTTCTCATTCATGGCTTGTTCAAAATCCAAGCCTTTTTCTGCTGCAACAATCAAGGTCTTGGTGGGAATACAAGCGATATTGATACAAGTACCACCATACATAGACTTGCTCTTTTCAATCAGAGCGACTTTTTTTCCTTGGCTTGATAATTTCGCTGCAAGTGTTTTACCAGCTTTACCAAATCCAATCACAATAACATCATACATTAACATATGTTACACCTTCTTTCGCTTTCTATTGTATCAAACCCATTTTAAAAAGTCTGAAATCTGCTACGGGATTTTTTAGGAGTTCATGGGAAGGGGGAAAGAGGGACAAGAAGTCTTGTTTCATGGTATAATAAAGGGTCGGTGGACCGGATGGTCACACAATCAGTTAGAAAGAGCAAATCAGATGGACGGAATTATCAATGTAAAAAAAGAAGCAGGCATGACCTCACATGATGTGGTCTTTAAACTGCGAAAAATTTTAGGAACTAAGAAGATCGGCCATGGGGGAACGCTGGATCCGGATGTGGTGGGAGTGCTTCCGATAGCAGTTGGAAAGGCGACCCGGATGGTGGAATTTATGCAAGATGAAGGCAAGGTCTATGAAGGAGAAATCACTTTGGGATTTTCTACCACGACGGAGGATGCCAGCGGGGAAGTCGTAGAGCGGACGCCAGTGGAAGCACCTTTAGATGCAGCAGAGGTAGACCACATGATTGCCCAAATGGTGGGTGAAATCGAGCAAGTACCGCCTATGTACTCAGCAGTCAAGGTCAATGGACGTAAGCTCTATGAATATGCGCGGGCAGGAGAAGAAGTGGAACGCCCTGTCCGGCAGGTAACCATTTATGAATTCACACGCACCAGTGAGATTGGCTACGAGGAAGGTCTAGCCCGTTTTCGTTTCCGGGTCAAATGCAGCAAGGGCACCTATATCCGGACCTTGTCTGTGGACCTTGGTCAGAAACTGGGCTATGCTGCCCATATGTCTCATCTGACACGGACCAGTGCTGCCGGTTTGTTACTGGCTGATGCCCTGACCTTGGAAGAACTTGCTGAAAAAGTAGCGAAAGGAGATTTGAGCTTCCTTCATCCTCTTGAAATTGGGACAGGAGATCTAGAAAAAGTAGAGCTGACAGCAGAAGAGGTTGGCAAAGTCCAAGTGGGACGCTTTATTCCAGTCGAGAGCGAAGCCAGAGAGTTAGCTGCTTTTTACCAAGGGAAATTGGTAGCCATTTTAGAAAAAAGAGAAGAACTTTACAAACCTCGAAAAGTTTTTCTAACAGAAAGTGTGTTACAATAAATTCATGAATATTCGTACGATAACTACTGCTAACCAGATCCACTTGGAGAATGAGACAGTTTTGGTTCTGGGCTACTTTGATGGCCTGCATCTGGGGCATCAAGAACTCTTTAAAAAGGCGCGTCAGATAGCGGATGAAAAAGGCTTGAAGGTCGCTTTGTTAACCTTCCCTGAATCTCCTAAGTTAGCCTTTGTTCGCTACCAACCAGAATTACTGCTTCATTTGCAGAGCCCTGAGGATCGGTTCCAAAAATTAAACGAACTAGGAGTGGATGAGCTCTTCCTCATTGATTTTACGACCGATTTTGCTTCTAAAACCGCCAAAGAATTTGTCGATCAATTTGTCACAGCCTTGAGAGCCCGAGTTTTAATTGCTGGATTTGATTATAGTTTTGGCTCTGATAAGAAAAAGGCCTCTGACTTAGCTGCTTATTTTGATGGTCAAGTGGAAGTCATTTCTCCTGTATTGGATCAGGGGGAAAAGATTAGTTCGACCCGCATTCGTCAAGCTGTCCTAGAAGGACGCGTCCACGAAGCTGCCCGTCTACTTGGTCACCCTTTATCCAGTCGGGGAATCGTCGTGCACGGGGATGCGCGTGGCCGCACCATTGGCTATCCTACCGCCAATCTAGCACCGATTGATCGGACCTATCTACCATCAGATGGGGTTTATGTAGTCGATGTCGATTTTAAAGGGCAGACCTACCGTGGGATGGCTTCTGTCGGGAAAAATGTCACCTTTGATGGAAAAGAGCTTCGTTTCGAAGTCAATCTCTTTGATTTTTCTGGAGATATTTATGGCCATACTTTGACCATTCATTGGTTGGATAAGATACGGGAAATGGTCAAATTTGATGGGATCGATCAACTAGTGGCTCAATTGAAAGAAGATGAAGCAGTTTCACGAAACTGGACCAAGAGGCTGGGACAAAAGTCCTAGCCTCTCAATTGTTTTTGGATTGTCGAGCAAGACGCAGTGGTTGAGTGGGCTCTACTACGCTGATTTCATCAGCTTTTACAGCCCTACTCAACTGTGCGGAGGTGGGACGACGAAATCGAATTCTAACGAATGACTGATTTCTGTCCCACTCTCTTTTTTCGGGCTTCTTCTTGGGAAAAATGAAAGGGATTTCTTTTTTCCACTGAAATTCAGAAAAATCGTCGAGAAATCAAAAAAGCGCTTTTCAAGCACCTATTTTTTTTGTATAATAGAGTCAGATAGTTATATATAAAAAAAGAAGTGAACCACATGATTACATTATTTTTATCACCGAGTTGTACATCATGTCGAAAAGCTCGGGCTTGGTTAAAAAAGCACGATGTTCCATTTAAAGAACACAATATTATGACAAGTCCTTTGAGCAAACAGGAGTTGACAAGTATATTGGCCTTGACCGAAAACGGAACAGACGACATTATTTCAACTCGTTCAAAAATTTTTCAAAAATTGGATGTTGATGTTGAAGATTTATCCATCTCAGCTTTGATCCGTCTGATTGAGGAAAATCCTAGTCTCTTGCGGAGACCGATTATTTTAGATAACAAACGCATGCAGATTGGCTTTAACGAAGATGAAATTCGGGCCTTCTTGCCACGGAGTTATCGCAAACAAGAGTTACGCTCTGCCACTCTAAGAGCAGAAATAAACTAAGAAGTATGTCGAATGCAAAAAAATTATAGTTACCCACTGGACTTATCGTGGAGCACTGAAGAGCTTGCTTCAGTGCTTTCTTTTTTCAATAAAGTTGAAGAAGCCTATGAAAGTAAGGTAGAAGCCAAAGAATACATGGAAGCCTACCGGGCTTTTAAGAAGGTCGTGCCTAGTATCGGAGAAGAAAAGCGTCTTGGACGGGAGTTCGAAGAAGTGAGCGGTTATTCTCTCTATCGTGCGACCCAGGCTGCAAAGCAAAAAGAGGAAGGATGGTTTTCTCTTGAAGAATAAATTAGAGTTTGCCAAACAAATCGTTTTAGAGGCTGGAGACTACTTGCGTCTTCATCTCCATGATGACTTGATGATCTCAAAAAAGACTGGGCCGACAGATTTAGTCACCCAGATGGACCAACAGGTTCAAAAGGATTTGGTTGAAAAAATCACACATCGCTACCCAGATGATCAGATTTTTGCGGAGGAAGATGGCCTTCGTTCACCGATTTCAGAAGGATCCGTTTGGGTGATTGATCCTATTGATGGGACCAATAATTTTGTGACCCAAAAGGAAGATTTTGCGGTGATGGTGGCCTATTTTGAAGACGGAATTGGTCAGTTTGGCCTGATCTACGATGTGATGCGGGATCACCTTTTTTACGGGGGTGGAGAATTCCCTGTTTATCGCAATGAGGTTGAACTGACGCCCTTTGTGGACCAACCTCTGGAAAACTTATTGATTGCTTCAAATGTCGGTATGCTTGAGAAAAATGACTGGGGCATGGCCGATCTTGGTATGGATTCCCTGGGCATTCGGGTCTACGGAAGTGCCGGTATTAGTTTTTCAAAAATTCTCTCAGGTGGGATTCTAGCTTATTTTAGCTACATCTGGCCCTGGGATTATGCTGCAGCTGCGATCATGGGGGAACAGTTGGGCTATACCGTTTTAAATCTAAATGGAGATAAACCAAATTACCAGACGGTGGAACCCATTATGATGGTTCCAAAAGTGAAGTTAACAGAGATTCAAACCTATCTTAAGAAAGGGAGAAGTTAAATGAATTTTCCCAATGGTTTTAAAGAAAAATACCAGCATCTTCTAGGTGAGGATGCTGCTGCTTTTTTTGCGACCTTTGATCAAGAAGCAGTATCGGCCTTTCGGACAAATCCCTTGAAAGAAGCGCAAAAAGCATTTGATGATCCGATTCCTAATACCCCTTGGGGCCATTATGGAAAGGTCTCAGGAAAATCCATTAAGCACGCAACGGGCTTGGTCTATTCGCAAGAGCCAGCAGCTCAGATAGTGGCCCAAGTCGCTCAACCGAAGCCAGGGATGAAGGTCTTAGACTTGGCCGCAGCTCCTGGTGGTAAGACTACCCAACTCTTGTCTTATTTGGACAATCAAGGACTCTTGGTCTCCAATGAAATCCACAAGGGTCGCTCGAAAATTCTTGTAGAGAATGTAGAACGATTTGGTGCGCGAAATGTGCTAGTAACCAATGAGTCTGCTGATCGTCTGGCAAAAGTTTTCTCAGGCTTTTTTGATCTGATTGTACTAGACGCCCCTTGTTCAGGTGAGGGGATGTTTCGTAAGCAACCTGATGCCATGGATTATTGGTCTGTCGATTATCCTCGAGAGTGCAGTCTCCTTCAAAGAGAGATTCTAGAGGATACTCTCAAGATGTTGCTTCCAGGTGGTTCCTTGGTTTATTCAACCTGTACCTGGGCTCCTGAGGAAAATGAAGAGATTGTATCCTGGCTCTTAGATAATTTTGATCTGGAATTGGAAACGATCGAGAAGATCAATGGTATGGCAGAAGGCATTGACCATCCAGAAACGGCGCGCATGTATCCTCATCTCTTTAAAGGGGAGGGACAATTTGTTGCTAAGTTCCGTTATCTAGGAGAGAATCGTCCTGCCAAAATCCCTTCCAAAAAGGACCAATTATCTGCGGAGCAAAAGAAATGGTGGCAGGAGTTTGCTAAGAAACACTTGAAGATCACTCTAGAAGGTGTCCTCGAAACTTTTGGAGATGAACTCTACTTGGTTCCACTTGGTTTACCAGATTTGCGCAAAGTAAAAATTGCCCGAAATGGTTTGCACCTAGGGACCTTCAAGAAAAATCGATTTGAACCTAGTTTTGCCCTTGGCCTAGCATTGAGACCGAGTGAGGTCAAAGAGACCGTTTCGATCACGCCTGAGGACTTTGTTCATTATGTGGCGGGAGAGACGGTCCAATTGAAGGAAACGCATCCAAATGGATGGTACCAGGTCCTTGTTGAAGGCAATGGTTTGGGCTTTGCCAAAGTGACCGGACAGACCCTGAAAAATTTCTATCCAAAGGGGCTTCGTTTTAGGTAAAATGCTGGGCAAAGAACCCGTTCTATGATATAGTGGAAGTACAGGTTTTTTTGAAAAAAACTTGTCAAAATCATAAGTGAAATAGTGAAATATCAAGGAGACATGATTTGAAAAAGTCTAAAAAGCTGATCCTAGGACTAGCAACGATCGTATTAGCAGGAAGTTTATCTGCTTGTGCTTCTTGGATCAATCGCGGAGAATCCATCACTGCTGTCGGATCGACTGCCTTACAACCCTTGGTTGAAGGAGTAGTAGATCGCTACATTGAAGAACATCCTGGTAAGATTGTGAATGTACAAGGAGGAGGTTCTGGTACAGGACTTTCACAAGTTCAATCAGGCGCTGTGGACATCGGAAATAGTGACCTGTTTGCAGAGGAAAAGTCTGGGATCGATGCCTCTAGTCTGGTCGATCATCAGGTAGCCGTAGCAGGGACAGCCATCATTGCCAATAAAAATATCTCAATCGACAATCTGACAACGGAGCAATTGCGAAAGATCTTTACGGGTGAATATACCAACTGGAAGCAGTTGGGTGGTCCAGATCTTGAGATCACGATTGTGAACCGTGCCGTAGGTTCTGGTAGCCGTGCTGTCTTTGATGCCATTATCATGGATGGCAAACAACCCAAGCAGGCCCAAGAGCAAGACTCTAATGGAATGGTGAAAAACATCGTTTCTCAAACTCCAGGAGCCATCTCTTATCTAGCTTTTACCTACTTGGATAGCAGTGTCAAAACCATGAAGCTCAATGGTTATCAACCAACCAAAGCCAATGTCGTCAACAATAACTGGCCAATCTGGTCTTACGAACATATGTATACCAAGGGAAAACCCAATGAGTTGTCTAAAAAATTCATTGACTACATGATGACGGATGAGGTTCAGCAAAAAGTTGTTGGCAAGATGGGCTATATTCCAATCAATGATATGAAAGTTACCCGTGATTTAAAAGGGAATGTGACAAAAAAATAAAAGAATTAGGTAAAAAATGAACGAAGTAGCAAAAAAAATGCTGACGAAATCAAAAAACTCCCGCCTAGAAAAATTTGGGAAGACTATTACCTTTCTATGTATGAGTTTGATTGTTGTCGTCGTTGCCATGATTTTGATTTTCGTGGCCCAAAAAGGTTTATCGACTTTCTTTGTTAATAAAGTCAATATCTTTAGTTTTCTATTTGGGAGCTCTTGGAATCCTGCTGCAAAGGAATTCGGAGCCCTACCAATGATTTTAGGTTCCTTTATTGTAACCTTGCTTTCTGCCCTCTTGGCAACGCCGTTTGCCATTGGTGCAGCTGTTTTCATGACAGAAGTCTCCCCCAAAGGAGCTCGTTTCTTGCAACCAGCGATTGAGCTTTTGGTGGGAATTCCTTCAGTTGTTTATGGATTCATTGGTCTTCAAGTGGTCGTCCCATTTACGCGTAGTCTCTTTGGAGGAACTGGTTTTGGGATCCTCTCAGGGGTCTTTGTCCTCTTTGTTATGATCCTACCAACTGTTACCTTTATGACGACCGATAGCCTCCGAGCTGTACCCCGTCATTATCGGGAAGCTAGTATGGCCATGGGAGCGACCCGCTGGCAAACCATTTGGCATGTCACGCTCAAGGCAGCCCGCTCTGGAATCTTTACAGCGGTCGTCTTTGGAATGGCGCGTGCCTTTGGGGAAGCCTTGGCCATCCAGATGGTGGTCGGAAACTCTGCAGTGGTGCCAACCTCGCTTACAACACCAGCTTCCACCCTCACCTCTATTTTGACCATGGGAATCGGAAATACCGTCATGGGTACGGTCAATAACAATGTTCTTTGGTCACTCGCCTTGGTATTGCTCCTCATGAGTCTTGCCTTTAACAGTGTGATTAAACTGATTACGAAAGAAAGAGGTAAGAAGAACTATGCACGCTAAACGAATGGATAAAATTGCAACAGGGGTACTGTATGCTATTTCAGGGATCATCGTTGCGATTCTTGCCTCATTGATTCTTTATATCTTGGTCCGTGGCTTGCCCCATGTATCATGGCACTTCTTGACTGGGAAATCCTCTTCTTATCAAGCAGGAGGAGGGATCGGAATTCAATTGTATAATTCCTTTTTCCTCTTAGTCATTACCTTGGTGATTTCCTTCCCACTTTCTCTTGGGGCTGGGATTTATCTTTCTGAGTACGCTAAAAAAGGGCGCTTGACCAATTTGGTTCGTACCTGTATTGAGATCTTGTCTTCCTTGCCATCGGTTGTTGTAGGTCTCTTTGGTTACTTGGTCTTTGTTGTCCAGTTCAAATATGGATTTTCGATCATTTCAGGGGCCTTGGCCTTGACTGTCTTTAACCTGCCCCAGATGACCCGCAATATCGAAGATAGCTTGCAGCATGTCCATCATACGCAGCGCGAAGCAGGTTTAGCACTGGGCTTGTCTCGTTGGGAAACCGTGATTCATGTCGTGGTACCGGAGGCTCTTCCAAGCATTATTACTGGGGTCGTATTGGCATCAGGACGGATCTTCGGGGAAGCGGCTGCCTTGATCTATACAGCAGGTCAATCGGCTCCAGCTCTTGATTGGTCAAACTGGAACATCTTTAGTGTGACGAGTCCGATTTCGATCTTCCGTCAGGCTGAAACCTTGGCCGTCCATATCTGGAAGGTCAACAGTGAAGGAACCATTCCAGACTCGATCGAAGTCTCAGCTGGTTCTGCCGCCGTTCTTTTGATCTTTATCTTGATCTTTAACTTTGGAGCCCGCAAACTCGGAAGTTACCTCCATAAAAAATTAACATCTGCTTAAAGGAGAAGAAATGTCAAAATACAATTGGGATGAGAGACACATCATTACTTTTCCTGAAGAAAAGGTAGTCCTATCGACCAAAGATTTGCATGTCTATTATGGAACGAACGAGTCCATTAAAGGCGTCGACATGCAGTTTGAAAAGAATAAGATTACAGCCTTGATCGGTCCTTCAGGATCTGGGAAATCAACCTACCTCCGTAGTTTGAACCGGATGAATGATACCATCGATATTGCGCGTGTTACGGGTGAAATTTGGTATGAAGGAATCGATGTCAATCGTCCAGATATCAATGTTTATGAAATGCGTAAGCATATTGGGATGGTTTTCCAACGGCCCAATCCTTTTGCCAAATCGATTTATAAAAACATCACCTTCCCGCATGAACGCGCTGGGGTGAAAGATAAGAAGGTCTTGGACGAATTGGTCGAAACTTCTTTGAAACAGGCAGCCCTATGGGATCAGGTCAAGGATGATCTTCATAAATCAGCCCTGACACTTTCAGGTGGTCAACAGCAACGACTTTGTATCGCACGGGCCATCTCTGTGAAGCCAGATATCTTACTCATGGATGAGCCAGCTTCAGCGCTTGATCCGATCGCAACAGCGCAATTAGAAGAAACCATGCTGGAGTTGAAGAAGGATTATACGATTGTCATCGTGACCCACAGCATGCAACAAGCAGCCCGTGCTAGCGATTATACCGGTTTCTTCTACCTTGGAAACCTCATCGAGTACGATAAGACTTCGAATATTTTCCAAAATGCGAAATTGCAATCGACCAACGATTATGTATCGGGTCACTTTGGATAAAGTAATATGACAACAAAAAGGAAAATAGAATGACAGAACCAATTTTGCAAGTCAAGGACTTGTCGGTTTATTACAATAAAAAGAAGGCTTTGAATAGCGTCTCTTTGGATTTTGCTCCAAAGGAGATTACAGCCTTGATTGGTCCTTCAGGATCAGGGAAATCTACCCTTTTAAAAGCCATTAACCGCATGGGGGACCTTAACCATGAGGTCACCACCACAGGGACCGTCCTCTACAACGGTCACAATATCTACGGACCACGGACCGATACGGTCGAATTGCGTAAGGAAATCGGAATGGTCTTCCAACAGCCCAATCCCTTTCCAATGTCCATTTATGATAATGTGACTTATGGGTTGATGATTAATGGTGTCAAGGATAAGGCTGTCTTGGATGAAGCAGTTGAAACCTCATTGAAACGCGCTTCCATCTGGGATGAAGTCAAGGATCGCCTGCATGATTCAGCTATCGGACTTTCTGGTGGTCAGCAGCAGCGGGTCTGTGTGGCGCGGGTTCTTGCGACTAGTCCAAAGATTATTCTTTTGGATGAACCAACTTCAGCGCTGGACCCGATTTCAGCTGGTAAGATTGAAGAAACCTTATATGGACTAAAAGACCGCTACACCATGCTCTTGGTGACACGCTCCATGCAGCAAGCGAGTCGGATTTCTGATAAAACAGCCTTTTTCTTGGATGGCGATTTGATTGAGTACAATGACACCAATGAAATGTTCTTGAACCCAGCTAAGAAAGAAACAGAAGACTATGTCTCTGGTAAATTTGGATAGGAAGAAAATAAAATGTTACGAGTTCAATTTGAAGAAGATTTAGAGAAGTTGCATAACCAGTTTTATGCAATGGGAAATGAAGTGTTGAGTCAGATCAACCGTACGGTCCGCGCTTTCGTGACCCATGACCGTGAATTGGCCCGCCAAGTTATCGAAGATGATGCGGAGATCAACGACTACGAAGTGAAATTAGAGCGTAAATCCTTTGAGATTATTGCCCTTCAACAGCCCGTTTCACAAGACCTTCGTGTCGTGATGACCGTCTTAAAAGCAGTTTCTGACTTGGAGCGGATGGGGGACCACGCTGTATCAATTGCCAAGGCAACGATTCGCATGAAAGGGGAAGTCCGCATCCAATCTGTTGAGGAAGAGATCAGCAAGATGGGCCGTGAAGTCAAAGATTTTGTCGAAGCGACACTAGATGTTTACCTCAAAGGCGATGTGGATTTGGCCTATGAAGTTGCGACACGAGACGAAGTCATCAACCATTACTTCGATAGTATCCAAGAATTAGCAACAGAAGAAATTCGGAAAAATCCTGAGTCCATCGTGACCGGACGGGATTATTTCCAAGTGATCAACTTCTTGGAACGTATCGGAGATTATGCAAAAAATATCTGTGAGTGGGTGGTTTACTTCGAAACAGGTAAAATTATCGAAATGTAAGATCATGGAGTCTTTTCGATATCAGACAGGCATTGTCATGCTTGTCTTTTCTTTTATCTTAACTTTGTGATAAAATAGTTTTATGAGGGCTTTTCATTGGAAAGCAAGAAACATTTAAAGGAGGAAATTATGCAAGCAGTTGCACATTTTGTAGAAACATTCGTTCCAGAACATTACGAAGTGTTTTTGGATTTAAATCGTAAAACCAAGACCTTTAGCGGTCGTGTGGTGATCACAGGTCAAGCCAAGGCGGACAAGATCTCGCTTCACCAAAAGGATTTGACCATCGAAACAGTAGAAGTAGCAGGTCAAGCTCGTCCATTTACGGTTGATGATGACAATGAAGCAGTCTATGTGGAATTGGAAGGAACAGGTCAAGTGACAGTTACTCTGACCTATTCTGGTAAGATCACAGACAATATGACAGGGATTTACCCATCTTACTACAGCATTGATGGCGTGAAGAAGGAAGTCCTCTCTACTCAGTTTGAGAGCCATTTTGCGCGTGAAGCTTTTCCAAGTGTGGACGAGCCTGAAGCCAAAGCAACCTTTGATTTAGCTGTGAAGTTTGACCAAGAAGAAGGAGAAATCGTTCTTTCTAACATGCCTGAAATCGATGTGGAAAACCGCAAAGAAACAGGAATTTGGAAATTTGCTACGACTCCACGGATGTCTTCTTACCTCCTTGCCTTTGCTGCCGGAGATCTTCAAGGAGTGACAGCTAAGACTAAGAATGGAACCCTTGTCGGAGTCTATTCAACAAAAGCTCACCCATTAGAAAACTTAGATTTCTCTTTAGATATTGCAGTTCGTGCTATTGAATTCTACGAAGACTACTATGGTGTGAAGTATCCAATCCCTCAATCTCTTCATATCGCCCTTCCAGACTTCTCTTCAGGTGCGATGGAAAACTGGGGCTTGGTAACCTACCGTGAAGTCTACCTTCTAGTAGATGAAAACTCTACGGCCCAAAGCCGTCAAACAGTAGCCTTGGTGGTGGCTCACGAATTGGCTCACCAATGGTTCGGAAACCTCGTGACCATGAAATGGTGGGATGATCTCTGGTTGAATGAAAGCTTTGCCAATATGATGGAATATGTCAGCTTGGATGCCATTGAACCAAGCTGGAATATCTTTGAAGACTTCCAAACAACTGGAGTGCCTGCTGCCTTGAAACGCGATGCTACAGATGGCGTTCAATCCGTCCATGTGGAAGTCAAACACCCAGACGAGATCAACACTCTTTTTGACCCAGCAATCGTTTACGCCAAGGGTAGCCGTCTCATGCACATGCTTCGCCGCTGGTTAGGCGATAACGCCTTCCGTAAAGGGTTGAAGATCTACTTTGAAAAACACCAATACGGCAATACTATCGGTCGTGACCTTTGGGATGCTCTTGGGCAAGCTTCAGGTCGTGATGTCGCAGCCTTTATGGATTCTTGGTTGGAGCAACCAGGATACCCTGTTGTTTCAGCTTCTGTGGAAAACGATACCTTGATCATCCGTCAAGAGCAGTTCTTCATCGGAGAAAGAGAAGAAAAAGGACGCAAGTGGGTTGTTCCGTTAAATAGCAACTGGACGGGTATTCCAGATACCTTGGAAACAGAAGTTTTAGAAATTCCAAACTACAGTGCCTTGAAAGCAGCTAACAGCGGAGCTCTTCGCTTCAATACAGAAAATACAGCTCACTATATCAGTGACTACCGTGGGGAATTGTTGGAAGACATCCTTGCTGACCTTGCTAGCTTAGATAGCACTTCGAAACTACAAGTGGTTCAAGAACGCCGTCTCTTAGCGGAAAGTGGTCAAATTTCTTATGCAAGCCTCTTGCCAGTGATTGAACACTTGACAGAAGAAAGTTCCTACTTGGTTGTTTCAGCTGTTTCGAGCGTCTTAGCTGGAATCAGTCTCTTTGTGGATGAAGGAACTGAAACAGAAGCGGCCTTCCATGAGTTGTTGAAACGCCTGAACCGTTACAACTTTGAACGCTTGGGTCTAGAAGCTAAGCCTGGTGAAACAGAAGAAGACGAAAAAGTTCGTCAACTAATGATTGCTAATATGATCAAGGCCAATGATGAAGCTGCAAAAGCTCAAGCGAGCGCTATCTTTGAAGCGCATGCAGATGATTTGGAAAAACTTCCAGCGGCCATCCGCTTGCAAATCTTGGTCAACCAAATCAAGCACCAGGAAACCAAGGAGCTTAGCCAACAATACCTGGATACTTATGTTAAGACAGTAGATGGGAACTTTAAACGCCAGTTGGCGGCTGCACTTTCTTATACCAAGGATGAGGAAACTTTGGAAGCTCTATTGAAGGAGTGGAAGAACAAGGATGTGGTGAAACCTCAGGACTTGGCTATGAGTTGGTACTACAACTTCTTACACGATGACTTTACCCAAGGAAGAACTTGGACTTGGGCGCGTGAAAACTGGGATTGGGTCAAGAAAGCCCTCGGTGGTGATATGAGCTTTGATAAGTTTGTCATCTACCCAGCTAACTGTTTCAAGACCCGTGAACGCTTGAATGAATACAAGGCCTTCTTTGAGCCTCAATTGGATGATATGGCTATCAGCCGAAACATCAGCATGGGAATCAAGGAAATCGCAGCGCGTGTGGATTTGATTCAACGGGAAAAAGCAGCAGTAGAAGCCGCTATCCTTGCGACGAAATAAATGAAATAAATTTATAAAAGATGCTACAGAATTCATTCTGTAGCATCTTTTGTTTTTCAATGAATCATTTGTATTGGATATCGAAGGAGAAGGATCATTAGTTTATTGGACTTGGTAAGAGAATCTCCGTTCGATAGCGGCCATTTTCTTTGAAACGCTTGACAGTTCCTTGGTATTCTTGTACTAGATCATCAACGTTTCGTAAGCCCCAACCATCTCTTTGACGTGTTTTACGAGTCTCTTGTTCTTGTTCATTAAAGGTATTGTTGATCGAAATAAATAGGTTTTGTTGAAAATAACGTATATTCAGAGCCAATGTTCTCTCCGATTTATCAGTTAATCGAAGACAGGCTGAAATACTATTATCTAAACAATTTCCTAAAATAACAGCTAGAATATCAGGCTGAATAGATAATTCTTGAGGGACAAAGCAGTTAATTTCTAATGCAATTTCATCTTCCACATCGTGCAGTTTTTGATTCAGTAAATAATTAACCGTTGGATTTTTGGAGTAAAAGGTTTGTTTTCCTGAAATACTATCGGTTAACGATTGAAGGTACTCTCTAGCCACATCAGGATTTTCTTCTAGAAGTGCCAAGAGGGTTAAATGTTTATTTTTTAAGTCATGCCGAAGACTTTGCAATCGTTGGTATTCTTCTTGAGACTGCTGTGTTTCCCTTAATTGGAATTGAAGTTGTTCTTTATCTAATTTATTTTGATAATAAGCGTGCTGTTGTTGAGAAAGATGTAAGGTAAAATAAAGCGAGGAAAACGACAATACAATAAGAGACAAGAGTGAAATGACAGAAAGATAATCTGGTCCAAATACTTGCCCTTGAATAGCAGATACAGTAAATGCAAAAATAATCGATAAAATCGGCACGATAAATTGATAAAGCCAATTTCTTCTAGATGTTGCCATGCTTAACTTTTGATGTGTTCGAAATAGCTGTCGAAGAACAAGAGTGATCACAGTTGAAAAAAGAAAACTGATGGCAAGGTAACCACTAATCAGTTCTATATTTTTCGATACTTTTGACAGTGGAAGAAATAGTTGGATAGCTTGATTGAGGACAGCTCCGGCCAATAATGTCAGGCTTGTTTGTAAGAATATCCAAAAGGAAGAATCACGAAAGGAGTAGCCAAAATAGAGTCCTACAAGAGAGGATTCTACAATACTCAGGAAGAGATTGCTAACTAAAAACACGCGACTTTCTAAAAATAGAAACACAAGAGCCACATGAAAAAGAAAGCAACAACAAAGGACTAATAGTGTCTCTTTTGAATGTTTACTTTTGGATATTGACCTATAAAATAAAACACTTGCTAGAAATAAGTCAAACAAGATACTAATGATCCGCAATCCTATTAGCATTAGAAATTCCTTTCACTGAGATAGTTATAGTATTTTTCTTTAAAAGAAGACTGGAACTTACGACTAATTGGAAGTGAATGCTCCTCGGTTCCATTGAGCAAAATAGTTACTGTTTTCGCATCAAAATCTTTGATATATTTGGGATTTACAATATAAGAAGCATGAATTTGAATAAAATAATCAGGTAGTTTATCTAAAATTTCTTGAGTTTTCAGTAAGGACTTATAGGTATCTGCTAGTGTGTAAATAAAAACGGAACGCTTATCTTTCTCAAAATAGGTAATGTCACTTAAAGGAATAGAGTAACTTTGTTTTCCAAATGAGAAGTTAAAGATGGTTTGTCCTAAATCTAAATAACGCAAGATCCTATCTAATACCTTATTTAACCTTTGGGGTTCAATGGGTTTTACTAAGTAATCAAAAGTCTGTACTTCAAATACTTGTTCCATGTAATCACGATAGCTGGTCACAAAAATAATGGGGATAAAAGGATTGAACTGACGAATTTCACGTGCAAGGTCAATTCCAGTAATTTGTGGCATATCAATATCCAAAAAGACACAATGAGTATCCTTTGTTAACTGCTCTAACATCTTTTGAGGATTGGTATATAGTTTTGTTTCTACAGGAACCTTGTCGTAAGAAAGTAAATACTGTTCTAACTGACTAGCATCTCTAGTTGAGTCATCACAAATAACGACGTTTAACATAAGTCCCCCTTATCAAATTGAGTTGGCTAATTATGACACTAAAATGGTAAATCATGACGTAAACCTTGGAAAGTCATATGTTTATTATACAATAATCTTATCAAAAATGAAGGAAGCTGGGAAAATCTTCTCAGTCTTGAGTGATGAGATGAAGACATTTGCGACACTGACTATTAGAGATTTGACAAAATCATTCGATAAGCAACATTTTGCTAATAATCATATTTCTTTAGAAATAGAAGCTGCTAAAATTACAGCTTTTTTAGGACACAATGGCGCTGGTAAGTCCACCCTCTTAAATCAAATGATTGGTTTTACCAAACCTGATCAAGGAGACGTTTGCTATGGAGATATTTCTTTTGTTCAAAATCGTAAACAAGCTCGCTCAATGATGAGCTATATGTCTCAACAGTATGCCCCACTTGAGAAATTGACGGTGGAACAAAACTTAGAAATTCTTGGAAGAATGAGAGGGTTAAACACCTTGGATTTGCAAAAAGAAATGGATCAGCTCTTAACCGAGTTGGAAATTAAGGAGTACCGGGCAAAACAAGGAAAGGACCTTTCAGGTGGTTTAAAGCGTCTGACCTCTTTTGCAATGGCTTTAATCGGATCTCCGACCATCATTCTTCTTGATGAGCCGACGAACGATGTTGATCCAATACGTCGTGAAAAACAATGGCAATTATTACAGAAGCTAGCGCATAAAGGTCATACCATTATTATTGTGACGCATAATCTCTTAGAAGTTGAAAAATATGCTGACAACTATGCCTTATTTAACCATGGGAAGTTAATCAAATCAGGACCAGTTCAGCAAATAACCTATCAAAAACAGTATCAAATATCTTTTGAGTTTAGGAATAAAGATAGCTTAGCTCTATTTCAAGATTACACCATTATCAACGGTTCAATTTGTCGTATTGAAATAGAAGAGAAGGAGTTAACGAGACTGCTACCAAAAATCACGCAGGAATTGGATAGAAAGAATATTTTAAATCTGTCACTTACTCAGAAAAACATATCCATTTCAGATCTTTATAGAGAGGAGTTGACAAACTGATATGACTCAATTTTTTTACTTACTTCGTTGGAACTATCTTCGTCAAAAAGATTTATTTTTACTCTTTACGCTAGCTCAAGTTCTGTTATCCATTTCACTTCTTTTTGGTTATCCACTAGTGATAGGTGAGATTGATACGACTGCTGCCTACTATCTCTCTTCTGGTTCAGTTCTGATAGGAATTATTTCTATTGGATGTACTATCTCATCACCTGTTATAGCAAATGCGAAGTCAGAAGGACATGTAGACTATGTACGAGCCCTTCCAATACCTCGAATTCTTATTTCCTTAGCAGATCTATGGATGTGGATGATTGCTATTTTACCTGGAGTATTCATTTCTGTTATACTGGGCTATTTTCGTTTTTCTGTCCGCTTAAATGTATCTATTCTGGCTGTTTTCATCCTATTTCTTATCTGTCTTACAATGATCAGTCTTGGATTTGCCATTGCGTATACTTTTTCTCCCAATATTGTCACGCTGATGTCTCAGTTGATTCTTATGATTGGTTTGATGTTTTCACCAATCATGTACCCTGCAAGTCGTCTTCCAGATTGGATAAACCATCTCTACCATGTTCTTCCATTTGTCCCTTCTGTCAACCTCTTACGAGCTTGTGTCTATGGCCATGACCGCATCTCATTGTTTGACTTCACTATTCTGATTATTTGGATTTTGCTAACACAGTTACTGATCTTGAGAGTTCTTTATAAGGAAAAATAAAGGAAGGAGGGTAGATAGAAGGTTCTTCTTCGAAACAGTAACCCATTTAAAAGTAGTTCAATTGAAGAGATATTCCTACAACAAAAAGCAACAACTGTGTTCAGATGTTGCTTATTTTAGTATGTTTGTACCCTTTGTATCTTATTTGAAATACCAGTGGTGTTTGAGGCTGGCAAAAATTGCCTTGCTGGTGATCGTGATGATGATCAGTTTGATGAGGTCGGCAAGGATAAAGGGAGCAACGACCAAAGCAAATGCTTTTTGGATATCGGTATGCGTGACCAACATAAAGCCGATAGCTCCAGCTACAAAGAGAAGAATACTACTGAACAAATTAGCAAGGAAAATGGTCAGCACGCTGGATTTAGCATTGGTAAATAGAGACGTGATCCATGCTCGGAATGGGAAGAAGAGGAGGAAACCAGCAGTAGGGCCAAGGAAATGCGAAGCGCCACTAGCACCACCTGCCAATACTGGGAAACCTAAGAAACCAAGAAGTAGGTAGAGGCAGACTGTGACAAAAGCATGACTGGGTTTATAGATGGTCCCGATAATCCCGATCATGAGCGTTTGCAGGGTTAAAGGAATTGGACCAAATGGAATGGTGAATTGAGATAGGACGGAGATCATGGCCACTCCAATGGAGATGAGAACTAAGGGAAAGATTTTTTTCATAACAGTTAACCTCTTGTTTGTTTTATGGTAACTATTCTACAATAAGGGGCTCAACCTGTCAATAGCCCACACTTGTTTTAGAATTTTTTAAGTAAAAATTTAGGCAAGCTTAAGACTCCTAAAGTATAATCGCCTTACTAAAGGATCGAGCTCCCTTTAAATTTTAAAAGGCAAGTACTTGTACAAAAAGATAAAAGGTAAAAAGATGAATCAAAAAGAAACAAAACAAGTAGTCGAAACGCAAGAGTCCAAAGAAAAAATGGTTGTCCTCAAACGAAGTCCTAAGTGGTGGATTGGCATGGCAGCAGTTGGTGGATTGTTGGTCGGTGCTGGAAGTGGCTTTGGTGTCGGTGTCATCGCCTCTCAATCCTCCAATAACCAACAATTTTCTCAACCGGTCCAAACGGCTCAGAACCAAGGATCCAATCAGCAACAAAATAGTCAAAATGGCCATGCTTCACAAGGAAACCAGCAAAATGGTGGCCCACAGGATGGTGGCCCACAGGATGGCGGTCCTCAAGGCGGTGGTCCACAAGGTGGTGGCCAAGGACAAGGTGGTGGCCAAGGACAAGGCGGCCCGCAAGGTGGCGGTCCGGGTCAGATGCCACAGGAAGGTAATGGTGGCCCACAAGGGAATGGTCCAGATAACGGCATGAACCAATCTGGCGGACAAGAAGGGAACCAGGGGTCCTCTAAAAAGTCCAATAAGAAGAATTCAAAAAATAAAAACAAGACGAGTGACAGTCAAAGTAACAAAGAAAACACGACAAACTCATAGAATTAGCCTTCCTCAGGCAGGCTGAATTTGATCATAAAACCAGGTTCTAAACTATAGGAAATGAAGGCAAGTCGTGTTATAATGGTTAAGAATAGATTAGAAAGACTCACTCACGAAAGAGAAGAGGATACGACGATGATTAAAATTCTAATGGTCGAAGATGACCTTGGTTTATCAAATTCAGTATTTGATTTTTTAGATGATTTTGCGGATGTCATGCAGGTCTTTGACGGAGAAGAAGGTCTTTACGAAGCAGAAAGCGGAATCTATGATTTGATTTTGCTGGACCTGATGCTTCCTGAAAAAGACGGTTTCCATGTCTTGAAAGAATTGCGTGAAAAAGGCGTGACAACCCCTGTTTTGATCATGACAGCTAAAGAAAGTCTGGATGACAAAGGGCACGGCTTTGAGCTAGGGGCAGACGATTACCTCACCAAGCCTTTCTACCTAGAAGAGCTTAAGATGCGGATTCAAGCTCTCTTGAAGCGCTCAGGAAAGGTCAATGAAAACACCCTTAATTATGGCAATTTGAAGGTCAATTTATCTACCAATTCGACTTATGTGGATGGGAAAGAAGTGGAACTTCTTGGGAAGGAATTTGATCTTTTGGTCTATTTCCTTCAAAACCAAAATGTCATCCTTCCAAAGACCCAGATCTTCGATCGTCTCTGGGGCTTTGATAGTGACACAACCATCTCAGTGGTTGAAGTCTATGTTTCAAAAATCCGTAAGAAATTAAAAGGTACTGATTTCGTTGAGAACTTGCAAACATTGCGCAGTGTGGGGTATATCTTAAAAGATGCTAACCAGAATTAAGAAAACCGTCGGGGAAGATGATTTTTCCTACTTCATCCGATATTTTGGGCTCTTTACTTTGATATTCTCAGCCATGACCCTGATTATCATCCAGGTCATGCGCTCGAGTCTCTATACAACGGTCGATGAAAACCTCAAGACTCTCAGTCAGGATCCCTACTCACTTGTAGCAATTGCTTATCGAGACCAGCGACAGTCAAATACCAAAGGAGATGATAATGATCATGAGATGATGATCCCAGATCATGATAAATCAGAACCTAAAGGGGATGTCACATCCAACACCACTGTTGTTTTGCTCAATAAAAAATATGAAAACTTGACAACCGGTAATGGGTTTTTAAACTTCAAAACGGTGACGTTTGGTCGAAAGCTCCTCAACAAGGTTTCCCAGCTTCAAATTACAAATAGCTATGGGAAAAAAGAAAGTTACCGGGCCTATATGGCAGAGTTGAGTTTATCTGATGATGAAAGTGATAGTGACATCAAGTATGCGGTTGTCATGACCAATATCAGTCAGCTAGAGCAGACCAGTGAAGAGCACGAAAGTCAAATCGCCCTCATCATGATCTGCTTCTGGGGAATCTCCTTATTCGCTAGTCTCTTCTTAGCACGTCTCAGCGTCAAGCCCCTTCTTGAGAGTATGCAAAAGCAAAAGGCTTTCGTGGAAAATGCTTCCCATGAGTTGCGGACGCCTTTAGCAGTTCTACAAAATCGCCTTGAAACGCTTTTTAGAAAGCCTGAAGCGACCATTATGGAATCGAGTGAGAATATTGCATCCAGCTTGGATGAAGTTCGAAATATGAAGCTCTTGACCACCAACCTTCTTAACATTGCCCGAAGAGATGACGGCTTGAAACCAGAGATGGAAGATATCGAACCAAGCTTTTTCGATCAGACCTTCTCGAATTTTGAGATCATTGCGGAAGAAAATGGTAAACTCTTCCGAGGAGACAATCAGGTGGACAAAGTCATTTGTTCTGACAAGACACTCCTCAAGCAATTGATGACCATTCTCTATGACAATGCCTTGAAATATACCGATGAAGATGGTGAGATCCAGTTTGAAGTTCAATTGAAGGATAAAAATCTTCTTTTGAGAGTGCTGGATAATGGTCCAGGGATTCGAGATGAGGATAAGAAACGGATCTTTGATCGTTTTTACCGGGTCGACAAGGCCAGAACTCGTCAAAAAGGTGGATTTGGCTTGGGATTATCCCTCGCTAAGCAGATCGTAGAAGCCTTTAAAGGGACTATTCAAGTCAAAGATAATAAACCAAAAGGGACTATCTTTGAAGTGAAATTATCCATTAAGACGGAAAGTCGTAAAAAAAATCGTTCATAATCTTTAAAAGATAGAAAAGAGGAAAACCTATGAGTTCAAAAATGTTGCACACTTGCCTTCGTGTGGAAAACTTAGAAAAATCAATCGCTTTTTACCAAGATGCTTTTGGTTTTGAAGAAAAACGTCGGAAAGATTTCCCAGACTACAAGTTCACGATTGTTTATTTGGCCTTGCCTGGAGATGACTATGAGCTGGAATTGACTTACAATTATGATCATGGTCCATATGTCATCGGAGATGGCTATGCTCACGTTGCCTTGAGTACTCCTGATCTAGAAGGTTTGAATGCGGAACACAAGGCTAAAGGCTATGAAGTGACAGAACCAAAAGGTCTTCCAGGGACGCAACCGAATTACTATTTCGTTGTAGATCCGGATGGATATAAAGTAGAAGTCATTCGCGAAAAATAAGAGGGACTAAAAACAAGGGCCGCTGTCGGCGACGACAGTCGCCCTCTTTTTATGAAACCATTTACAAAAAAGGAATGTTTTTTCGAGAGAAATTTGCTATAATAAAGTTATGAGATTCAAACACACGAAAACTATTTTATTAATCATTACAAATCTCCTTTTACTAAGTCTTTTGTATATCAGCTATCAAAAGATTCAAAGGGTTCGTGAACAAAAAGCCTATCAGGATCAGTTTGCCAAGGTCACCCAACTCGAGAAGAGCTCTGAAAAAGGGAAAGATGTTCAAGTTCAGGAAGGGATTTTAGGAACTTCTTATGTGACGGCTTATTATCCTACTAAAGATGGACAGCCTGTTGAGATTGTGAAAGAGAAGATCCAAGAAGACCTTCAGCGTCTAGGATCGGATGAGAAAACCAAGGAGCCAAAGCATTTGACCTTCTACCATAGTGAAGAAGCAGAAGCGCCTTTTGTTGGTTATCACCCTATCCAAATCAAACGGGCTGAATACCAGTACAAAAAAGGGAAATTCATCAAAGATGAGACGGTGAAGTTGCCCCTCTTTTACTTGGATGATGATAGTAACCCTTTGACCCTCAGCCAGGTTTTTGCGGATCCAGATGGAGCCAAACAGATCTTTTTGGAGGAATTACGGGGGAATCTAGCCTTTCGTCAGCTGGACGAGGAAAGCATTGATCAAATGGTTGCCCACTTCTCAGAGTTGGATTTGAGCCAATGGGAATTCCAATATGAAAAAGGAAATTTCACCATTCCATTTCCAACCAAGGTTAAAGGAGACGATACCTTCACTGTTCCCTTGTCTAAATTCTACGACGTGATTGATACAGAGCGCTTGCTTCCTGATGATCTAGCTTCTTATGAATCCTATATTGAAGAACGCCACCGTAAGATGATTGCCCTGACCTTTGATGATGGACCAGATCCAACCACGACTCCTCAGGCGCTGGCCATCTTAAAGAAATACAATGCCAAAGCTACCTTCTTTATGGTCGGAAAAAATGTCAGTGCGAATCCGGATATTGCTAAGCAAGTCCGCAAAGAAGGTCATCAAATCGGGAACCATACCTGGGATCACCCTCAATTGCCAAAATTGAGCTTGGATAATGCCAAAAAAGAGATCTTGGATACCCAAGAAGCTATTCAAAAAGCGACAGGTGTGCAGACCAAGATTACCCGTCCTCCGTATGGGGCCATCAATAACGCTATCCAATACGGTGTCGACCAATCCTTCATCATGTGGGATGTAGATAGCCTAGATTGGAAGACACATAATACGACGGCTATTCTCAATGAAGTGAAAAAAGAAGTCAAACCGGGTTCGATTATCCTCATGCATGATATCCATCAAACCACGATTGACGCTCTACCGACCGTCCTTGACTACCTCAAATCACAAGGCTATACCTTTGTAACGGTGGATGAATTGTTGGATTATCAACTTGAAAGTCATCGCATTTATTACAATGGAAATTAACATAAAAATCCTCTGCAGTTCATTCACTAGCAGAGGATTTTCTTATTCATTTAAAAACAGTTCGGAATTTTTTAAAACCAGTTCACGCACAGAAGCGTATTTTTTTAAGGATTTGAGTTCTTCTGGGTGGGTGATAAAGGTGATTACATAGCCTTCACGACCCATTCGTCCTGTTCGACCAGCGCGGTGGGTATAGGTCTCCACATCACGAGGAATATCGTAGTTAATCACACACTCAAGATGTTCAATATCGATTCCACGAGCGACCAAATCGGTGGCCAACAAGAGGGTCAGCTGATGGTCTTTGAAGCGTTCCAGAACGACCTTGCGGTATTTGACATTGACATCGCTGGCGAGCGATACGGCTTCAACACCCCGGTATTGTAGTTTTTCTTCAGCACTACCCAGATCAGATAGGCTGTTGAAAAAAGCCAGAGCACGAAAATCTTCGACGTAGGCGAGTTTGCGGAGCAATTCAACCTTGTCACGCCGATCCACTTGCATATAAAAATGTTGAATATTGTCCAAAGAAACTCCATCAACCGTAATGCGAAGAGTATTTTCCTCTAGCTGATCTAGATCGACCTTGGCTGTAGCGCTCATGTAGATATGTTGGTGGTCGCGGGGAGCATAGTGGCTGATCTTGTCGACGAAGTGGTACTGAGAATCACTCAGTAGTTGGTCAAATTCATCTAAAATGATGGCTTCCACATTCATCATCTTGATCTTTTTCAGTTTGATCAGTTCAAAGATCCGGCCAGGCGTCCCAACCAGGATTTCGGGTCCTTTTTTGAGGCGTTCGATTTGCCGTTTTTGACTGGATCCTGACAGGAAGAGTTGGGTCTGGAGCCCAAGAGGCTCTGCCCATTGCTTGGTGACATCAAAAATTTGTCCTGCTAACTCTGTATTAGGAGCTAGAATCAAGAGTTGTTGGGCTTTCTTCGGTTTGAGTTTGAGCAAGCTTGGAAAGAGGTAGGCAAGTGTCTTACCAGTACCGGTAGGACTGATCCCAAGGACATTTTCTCCTTCATAGATAGGGGTGAAGATCTGCTCTTGAATTTCAGTGAATGTATCAAATCCGAGTGTTTCTAGCTGATCTTTCCAGCTTTGTGGAAATTGTTCTTTCATTCTTTTTCATCCTTAAATTGTATTCCAGCGCTCTGACGCATCTGGTAGAGGGTTTCATGGACCTGCTCAGCTGTTTGTAACCACTCAAGATAAGCAGCTGGCTTTTGATGAGCGATAGCAAAGGCAAAGGCTTCCGCCTCTTCTTGCATTTGGTGTGAGCAGGCCTGGACCGGAAGGTCGATGACCTCCCCAGAATGGCTGACGAAGCGAGCCTGGTTGATGGCTGCTACAGCATTGAGAGTTAGTGTTCCAGTCTTGGTGTAGATTTCAGCAGGTAGATGGCTGGTGATATTTTTCCCTGCCTGAATGGCAACCTGAAACTCTGGATAAATCAAGACACCTTGACCATAGAGATCAACCGAATTGGGTAATTGCTGAGCGGTGTAGTGGCTGGAGATCGGTTCTCCAAAGAAGCCAATGGCCAAGTAGAGGCAGTAGACTCCCAGATCCATCAAGGCTCCACCTGCATAGACATCTGAAAAAATATTGGGCATCTCACCTGCAAGAAGGGCCGGCAATTTAGAAGAATATTTGGCAAAGGTGAAGTTGGCGCCCAGTATTTCCTGGTTGGAGAGGAAGTTTTTAACTACTTGAAAGGCTGCTTCTTGGTAATTTCTGGCAGCTTCAAAGAGATAGACCTGGTGCTCATTAGCGAGCTTGACCAGTTCCTTCCATTCAGAAGGCTTGGTCACAGCGGGTTTTTCAATGATGACATGCTTCTTGGCCAGAATAGCAAGCTTGGCCTGAGCGAAATGAAGAGAATTGGGGCTAGCAATGTAGACCACATCCAGCTCACTGTCTAAGAAGTCGATGATATCCGTGTAGCAAGAGATTGCTCCATAAGGCTCACAAAACTCTTGAGCAGTCTTCATCTTTCTCGAATACACAGCCTGCAAGTGATAGTGGCCTGTCTGATGAGCAGCTGTAATAAATTCATGTGAAATCCAACTCGTACCAATAATTCCCAGCTTTAACATAAGGTGTCCTTCCGTAATCGATTCACTCTATTATACCATGAAAAGGGGGAGGGGACAGTATAAAGTAGAAAATATGCACTGATTATTGTATAATGAAGTGATATGCTTAGAAGGGAAAACAATAGGATTGAGAAATTCAGAATTATTGATCATTATTCCTGCTTATAATGAGAGTGGAAATATTGAAAAAACAATCAAGATGATTGAAGAACATACACCTGAATTTGATTATGTCATTATCAATGATTGTTCTACAGATCATACACTTGAAATTTGTCGCAATAACAATTTTAATGTTATCGATTTACCGATTAATTTAGGAATTGGTGGTGCTGTTCAAACTGGTTATCAATATGCAGTTAAAAATGGCTATCAATATGCTGTTCAAGTGGATGGAGATGGTCAGCATAATCCTGAATTTATCAGAAAGATGCTGCAAGTCCTTCAAGAGAAGAATGTGAACATGGTGATTGGCTCTCGTTTCATTGAAAATCAAGGTTTCCAATCCTCCTTCGCGCGACGGATTGGAATTTCATTTTTTGAAAAATTAATTAAGATTTTAACCGGTCAAAAGGTAACAGATCCTACATCAGGATTGCGGGTGGCCGATCGAAAAGTGATTGAAGAATTTGCTAAACAATATCCAAGTGATTATCCAGAACCAGAGACGATTGTGTCCCTCTTAACCTCAGGTTATTCCGTTGCAGAAGTACCGGTCTTGATGAACGAGCGAGAACACGGAGAATCATCGATTACATTCAGTAAGTCTGTTTACTATATGATCAAAGTGACAATGGCAATGCTATTGGCTAGAATTGGTGGAGGATATAAGAAATAACATGTTAAATATTTGGTTAACCCTTATTGTAATTATTTTTATCGTTTATATTCTACGCCTAGTTGCAAAGAAAGTCGTTGAACTGAGAAATGTCATTTCTTGGCTCATTCTTTGTTTGCTATCGTTGCCAGTCATTTGGTTTCCTAATTTGATTGGAGCAATATCTTTATTTCTTGGTATTCAAACGCTAAGTAACTTTATTTTTTTATTAAGTACATTTTTATTAATATTTTTAATTTTTTCATTAACTCGTACTGTATCAAAACAATCAGTACAGATTAAGAAATTGTCACAAACGATTGCTTTATTAAGAAGTGAGAATGAAAATGAACAATAAAGTAAATAGGAGTATTTATTTTTGGAATTTTGCAGGAAATATAGCAGCAGCTGCAGTCTCAATATTGTATTTGATTATTGTCTCTCGTTATACTTCCGCAAGTGATGCTGATAATTTTAGTTTGGCTTATGCAATTGGAAACCTATGGGTTGTCATTGGTATTTTTCAAGTTAGAAATTATCAGGCGACTGATTTGAAAGAAACGTACTCGTATTTGGAATATTGGCTAACTAGGGTTATTACAGTTTGTTTAATGTTAGTTTCACTATTTCCGTATTTATTTTTTAGTGGAAATAATGTTGGAAAAGGGGATTTATTTTTAATTATCATCCTAACAGTTATTTATCGTTCATGTGATGCTTTTTCTGATTTATTCCAAGGATTATTTCAACAACATGAACGTTTAGATATTGCAGGGAAATTAATGGTGCTTCGTTATAGTTTAAGCACAATCATTCTCCTAATTAGTTTGTTACTTTCAAATTCTTTAATTTTTTCTTTAATTTGTTTATGTTTTTTTAATGTTCTTTTTGTTTTTGGGGGTGATTACATCCAATCCAAACAAATAAGAACGATACCTTTTAATCAGATTTCATCTGCTACATTTAAGCGATCAATTAGCATCATGAAAACTTGCCTTCCATTGTTTGTCAACGGCTTTTTATTGGTATATGTATTGAATTATCCAAAACAAGTGATTGATAAATTGCTAGTAGAGGGCGTATTACGTGAAGGTGCTCAAAGGGATTTCAGTATTCTATTCATGCCTGTTTTCTTTATGAGTTTATTTGTATTAGCACTAAGACCGTTAATAACCGATTTGGCAAAACAATGGTCAGAAAAAAGATTTTATACATTTAATGCTATGATTCGTAAGATTTTATTATTGCTTATGATTTTGGGACTAGTAGTATCAATACTGGCCTATTTGATAGGGATTCCTATTTTGAATATTATAAGTGGTATTGATTTATCAAATTATAGTTTATTACTTACTATTTTAGTGCTTTCCGGCTTTTTATATTCTATAGCTTCTGTCATAGGTGATTTTTTAATTATATTGAGGAAACAAGTCTATCTACTCTATGTTTATGTCGCAATGGCGTTATTGACGAATATTCTTACGCCTATAGCGATGAGGGAGTTTGGCTTGTTTGGAGCAGGGCTTAGTTTTGTTATTGTTATGTTGTTTTACACCATTGCTAGTTGGATTGTCTTTGTAATTATGAGAAGGAAGGAGATTCAAAAATATGAATCAGTGGAATGATCATACATTTGTAATCTGTGCTTATGGGGATAGTCCTTTTTTAGAGGATTGTATAAACTCGTTATTAAGCCAAACCGTAAAAAGTAATATCATTTTGTATACTTCTACTCCAAGTGTATTTATCGAAAGTATTTGCAAAAAATATGCCATTCCGTTTAATACAACTGTAGGTGGCGGGATTGGGAAAGATTGGAATAATGCTTTATCTTTTGTTACTACCCAATATGCTACAATAGCCCATCAAGATGATTATTATGAGCCAACCTATTTAATGGAAATTCAAGAGAGGATAAAGAAGCATCAAGATGCTATCATTCTTTATTCTGATTATTTTGAAGAAAAAAATGGAGAGGTCATTAAACCGACTTCAAATCTAAAAATCAAATCATTAATGTTAAAAACAATCTCATTATTCCCTAAAACTAAGTGGTGGAGAAATCGGATTCTTGCTTTTGGAAATCCAATTTGTTGCCCTGCTGTAACTTATAATTTAGAATTGGTTAAGGGCTTTAGATTTGATGAGGAATGGAGAGTTAGTCTAGATTGGCTTGCCTGGTACCATTTGGCTAAATTTGATGGCAGATTTGTATATGTTCCAAAGAAATTAATGTGTCATCGTATTCATGAAGACTCTGAAACGAGTAATACCATTAGTGACAATACTCGAACAAAGGAAGATTACATGATGTTTAAACTCTTTTGGCCAAACGTATTAGCGAAATGTTTAAATCGTTTTTATAAAAAGAGTCAGGATACGAATGGTTAAAGATTGCGTGCTCGAGGTTTGATAAAAATATAAAAGTTTGAATATCTTAATTATTTGCAAAACTATGGGTTCTATTAAAATATATAAAGGATAAGATTGTGAAAGAAGCGCCTAAGATTAGTGTCATTATTCCAGTATATAATGCAGAATTATATCTCAAAAGATGTATAGATTCCGTTTTGAATCAAAGTTTTAAATCATTTGAAATTATTGCAATTGATGATGGTTCAAAGGATAATTCGTTTAAAATATTGAATGAATACCAACAATTTTCTCCAAATGTTAGAACTTTGAGTCGAGAAAATAAAGGTGCAGCCTATACTAGAAATGAAGGCATCAAGCTTGCAAAAGGTGAATTCATCATGTTTATCGATAGTGATGATTATATAAACCCAGATTACTTGCAGGTGTTTTATGATGAAATATCAAGTGGGATAGATGATGCAGTTATTGGTGGTCTTCAGAGAGTAAACCAAGATGGTAAACAACTATTTTCTATCCAATTGGGTAAAGATAAATGGTCGAAATATAGATCGATTTCACCATGTGCTCGCATCTATAGAAAAAAATTTTTAGTAGATCACGAACTTTCTTTTCCAGATATTCCGCTGGCTGAGGACTTGTTATTCAGCTTAACGGTATATACAAAATCTGAAAATATAAGAACTATCCCATATTGTGGATATAATTGGTTTTATAATGAGAATAGTGCCTCTAATACATTAAATAAAGGATTTAACCCAAATTTAGATATCAAGAATGTACTTGATAAAATTGCAGCGATTATCCCTAAAGATTTTTCTGAAACTAAATTAATTAAATTTTTTATAAAAAAATTTACTCTTTATTGGTTATTGGACGGTGGGAGACATTCTACAAGTGCAGAGTTTTTACGTCAATATAAAGAAATTAATGATTGGATCAGGATAAATGGAATGAAGTCCACTCTTTCTGTTTTTGATCGAGAAATTAGAGATGAGAGGTTTATGGTTAAACTAGCTATCTTTACAATGAACTTGATTGAAAAGCTCGGTTTATTAAAACTGTTTGCAAAACTGTATTGTAAAGGGTAGTTAGAAGATATACAGTTTACTGATAAGTTAGTAGCAGATGTTAATAGGAGCAATGAATGGTTATATCAGTTGTAGTCCCATGTTTTAACGAAGAAGAATCGATTCCATTGTTTTATCGAGAAATGGAACGTGTTCGGATGAAGATGGGAGAAAAGTTTGAATATATTTTTATAAATGATGGCTCTTCAGATGGTACGCTATCTGTTCTTCAAAAGCTACATGTTACAGATTCAAATGTGCACTACCTTTCTTTTTCTCGAAATTTCGGGAAAGAGGCGGCGCTGTATGCTGGACTTGAGCGTGCTAGTGGTGAATACGTGACCGTCATGGATGTAGATCTGCAGGACCCTCCGGAGTTATTGATCGAAATGAAGCAGAAGTTGGAGGAACAGCCGAATTTAGACTGTGTCGGAACGAGACGCGTAACTCGTGATGGGGAACCACCGATCCGCTCTTTCTTTGCACGGATGTTTTATAAATTGATCAATCATATTAGTCAAGTGGAAATGGTTGACGGGGCGCGTGATTTTCGTTTGATGCGGCGTCCCATGGTTGATGCCATCATGGAGTTATCCGAGTACAATCGTTTTTCAAAAGGGATTTTCGCCTGGGTTGGATTTGAGACAGAATACCTCGAATATAAAAATGTAGAGCGCGTAGTAGGAGAGACGTCTTGGAATTTTTGGTCCCTCTTTAAGTATTCGATTGAAGGGATTGTCAATTTTTCGGATGCCCCATTAAACATTGCCTTTATTGGTGGACTTTTATCTTGGATCTTGGCCTTTATCATGGTGATTCTGATTGTGATCCGTACCTTAGTCTTTGGGGATCCTACTTCAGGTTGGCCATCCCTTATGACAGTGATTCTTTTCCTAGGAGGGTTCCAATTACTAACCATTGGGATTTTAGGGAAATATATCGGTAAGATATTCATGGAAACCAAGAAACGTCCAATCTATGTCATCAAAGAGAAAAGTAAGTAAAAAGCAGAAAACTTCTGCTTTTTTTGCTATAATGATAAGGAAAAAGCATTCGAAAGGAACGTAACATGATTTTAATTACAGGTGCAAATGGTCAACTTGGAACGGAGCTTCGCCATTTGTTAGATGAACGAAATGAAGAATATGTAGCTGTTGATGTAGCTGAAATGGACATCACAAATGCAGAGAAAGTAGACGAGGTATTTGAGGAAGTAAAACCAACCTTGGTATATCACTGTGCTGCTTACACAGCTGTGGATGCGGCAGAAGATGAAGGAAAAGAGTTGGACTATGCCATCAACGTGACTGGTACGGAAAATGTAGCAAAAGCGTCTGAAAAACATGGTGCAACCTTAGTTTATATCTCAACAGACTACGTTTTTGATGGGAAAAAACCAGTGGGACAAGAATGGGAAGTAGACGATCAACCAGATCCTCAAACAGAGTACGGTCGTACCAAACGTATGGGGGAAGAATTGGTTGAGAAGCATGTATCTAACTTCTATATCATCCGTACAGCTTGGGTATTTGGGAACTACGGTAAGAACTTTGTCTTCACCATGCAAAACCTTGCGAAGACTCACAAAACACTTACAGTCGTTAATGACCAACATGGTCGTCCAACCTGGACACGTACTCTTGCAGAGTTCATGACTTATTTGGCTGAAAACCGTAAGGAGTATGGCTATTACCACTTGTCTAACGATGCGAAAGAAGATACAACTTGGTATGACTTTGCAGTTGAAATCCTCAAAGATACGGATGTTGAAGTGAAACCAGTGGATTCTAGCCAATTCCCAGCTAAGGCAAAACGCCCTCTCAACTCAACGATGAGTTTGGCTAAGGCTAAGGCTACAGGATTCGTTATTCCAACTTGGCAAGATGCCTTGAAAGAGTTTTACAAACAAGAAGTGAAATAAGATCAAATAGGAGCGACCCTTGTGGTCGCTTTTCTGTTTGCATTAGGCAAAAAGCCTAGAAAATGGTATAATTGAATAGACTGTAAATTGTTAGAAAGGGAATATTATGCAACATGTTTTTATTATCGGAAGTCGTGGGCTTCCGGCTCAATATGGCGGTTTTGAGACTTTTGTGGACCAATTGGTTTCGCATCAAGTGTCTCCAGATATCCAGTACCATGTTGCTTGCCTTTCTAATGATCAAGCTTATCAACATTTTGACTACAAGGGTGTGGATTGTTTTACGATTAAAGCCCCTAAGCTTGGGCCTGCGCGTGTCATTGCTTATGATATGATGGCCATCAACTACGCCTTGAAGCTTATTAAGAAACAAGGAATTGAACAGTCGATTTTTTACGTATTGGGCAATACAATCGGAGCCTTTGTGGCCCCTTTTGCGCGCAAGATCCATAAGATAGGCGGACGATTTTATATCAACCCAGATGGACTGGAGTGGAAGCGGGCCAAGTGGGCCAAGCCGATCCAAGCCTATCTTAAGTATTCTGAAAAGATCATGACGCGCCACGCTGACCTGGTGATTTCTGACAACCCGGGTATTGAGTCCTATATCAAGGAAGCCTATCCTTGGTCCAAGACGACCTATATTGCCTACGGAACGGACTTGTCTCCAACCAGCCTAAGCAGTCAGGATAATAAGGTCCGAGAATTCTATCAGAAATGGCAGACACAGGAGAAGAACTATTATTTGATCTTGGGCCGCTTTGTCCCAGAAAATAATTATGAGACCGCCATTCGTGAATTTATGGCCTCTTCCACCAAACGGGATTTGGTGATCATTTGTAACCAGGAAGGCAATCCTTATTTTGAAGAGTTGCGAGCTCGGACTGGATTTGATCAGGATCCACGCGTCAAGTTTGTAGGAACGGTCTATGATCAAGACCTGTTGAAGTATATCCGTAAAGAAGCCTTTGCCTATATCCATGGTCATGAAGTGGGCGGAACCAATCCTGGTCTCCTAGAGGCTCTCGCTCAGACGGATCTGAATTTAGTTTTAGGAGTCTCCTTTAACCAAACGGTTGCTAAGGATTCGGCTCAATATTGGACTAAAGAAATTGGGGATTTGGCGCATTTGATTGATCGGGTTGATTCTTTAGAAGATGTATCTGAATGGGGTCAACGAGCCAAAGCTAATATGAAGCAAAACTTTACCTGGGAAAAAATTGTAGGTGAGTACGAGGAATTATTCTTATCATGAAAGTAAATATCTTGTTGTCCACCTATAATGGTGAACAGTATCTAAAAGAGCAGGTCAAAAGTATCCAAGACCAGACCTATCAAGACTGGCAACTCTTGATCCGAGATGATGGGTCAACCGACGGTACGGTAGAGATTATTCAAGAGTTGGTGGCCAAGGATGAGCGCATTCGCTTTATCAACCAAGGAGCTATCGAAAATCTTGGTGTTATCAAGAGCTTCCATGCCCTTCTGAAATATGAAAAAGCTGATCTTTATTGCTTCAGTGACCAAGATGATGTTTGGCTACCAGAAAAGATTGCCCTTCAAGTAGCAGAAGCAGAGAAGCATCCTCAAGAAGTGCCTTTGCTGGTCTACACAGATTTAAAAGTGGTCGATGAAAATTTGAATGTGCAGCATGAGAGTATGATTCGCACCCAGTCTGATCATGCCAATACAGAATTGATTCAAGAGTTGACGGAAAATACGGTAACTGGTGGGGTAGCCATGATTAACCACGCGCTGGCTGACTTATGGACGGGTCAAGAAAAACATGCACTTCTTATGCATGATTGGTATTTGGCCTTGTTGGCAACTGCATTTGGGAAGCTCATCTATATCGATCGGCCAACAGAATTGTACCGTCAGCACAGTAGCAATGTTCTGGGGGCTCGTACCCTTAGAAAACGGGTTAAAAATTGGGTTCGCCCTCATATTCTGTTTGCTAAATATTGGAATCTCATTGAGTCCAGTCAAGAACAAGCAAAAAATCTATTGGATCTGCCTGTCAGTTCCCAAACTAAAGAAATCATTGAAAACTTTGTCACCATTATGGATGTTCCACTAAAAGAACGTTTGAGACGGATTCGTCAGTATGGTTACCGGAAGAACCGAGCTTTTCATACGGTTGTGTTTACCAGCTTGATTCTGACAAAGTTTGCATATCGAGGTAAAAAATAATGTTTGACGTTTTTAGTCAGAAAAATCGAATTTTATTAAGAGAATTAATCAAAACAGACTTTAAATTACGTTACCAAGGATCAGCAATCGGTTATCTTTGGTCGATTTTAAAGCCCCTGATGACCTTTACGATCATGTATATTGTCTTCATCCGATTCTTACGTTTGGGTGGGGATGTGCCCCATTTCCCAGTTGCCCTCTTGTTGGCCAATGTAATTTGGGGCTTCTTCTCAGAAGCAACATCTATGGGGATGGTGTCGATCGTTAGTCGAGGCGACCTATTGCGGAAGTTGAACTTCTCCAAACATATCATTGTCTTGTCTGCGATTTCAGGAGCAGCCATCAACTTTGTTATTAACCTTGTAGTGGTCTTGATTTTTTCATTCTTTAATGGAGTGACATTTTCTTGGACAGCTTTGATGGTCATTCCGTTGTTCTTTGAGTTGTTCTTGATGGCGACAGGATGCGCCTTGATCTTAGCGACATTTTTTGTTCGTTTCCGTGACTTAGGTCAAGTATGGGAAGTACTCCTGCAAGCAGGCTTGTATGCGACGCCAATTATCTACCCGATTACCTTTATTGCAGACCGCAACCCATGGGCGGCTAAGTTGGTCATGATGAATCCCTTGGCCCAAATTATTCAAGACATGCGATACTTCTTGATTGATAAGGCCAACACCCCAGTCTGGCTTTTGGTGGAAAATAAGTTCTTGGTTTTGATTCCTTATGTTTTACCAATTCTTATTTTTGTTGCTGGCTTTGCTTACTTTAACAAACATGCTAAGAAATTTGCGGAGATTCTCTAATGACAGATAAACAAATTGCAGTAAAAGTAGACCATGTCAGCAAGTACTTTAAGTTGCCAACAGAGGCAACCAATAGTCTTCGAACTGCCCTGGTCAATCGCTTCAAAGGAATCAAAGGATACAAAGAACAACATGTTCTTAAGGATATTTCTTTTGAAGTAGAAAAAGGAGACTTTTTCGGGATCCTCGGAAGAAACGGTTCTGGAAAATCGACTCTCTTGAAAATCATTTCTGAAATCTATGTTCCTGAGAAAGGTTCTGTTACTATCGATGGGAAACTGGTGTCCTTTATCGAGCTTGGAGTGGGCTTTAACCCAGAGCTGACTGGTCGTGAAAATGTCTATATGAACGGGGCTATGCTGGGCTTCTCGACAGCTGAAATTGATGCCATGTATGATGATATCGTAGACTTTGCTGAGTTGCATGAATTCATGAACCAAAAGCTCAAGAACTACTCATCAGGGATGCAGGTTCGTCTAGCCTTTTCGGTTGCCATTAAGGCCCAAGGGGATATCTTGATTTTGGACGAGGTCCTAGCAGTAGGAGATGAAGCCTTCCAACGCAAGTGTAACGATTACTTCCAAGAACGAAAGAAATCAGGGAAAACCACGATTCTGGTTACCCATGATATGGGAGCCGTCAAGAAATATTGTAACAAGGCTGTTTTGATTGAAAATGGATTGGTGAAGGCTTTAGGGAGTCCAGAAAATGTTGCCAATCAGTACAGTTTTGATAATACAGCTCCTTTGCAACAGGGAGGAGAAGCTAATGGAGCAGGCAATTCCAACCAGGAAGAAAAAGTCTTGGTAGAAAATTTTCAGCTTCAGTTGTTAAGCTCAAACAAATTACGTCCTCAAGATCCTATTCAGTTCCAGATTGATTTTGATGTTCGTGAAGATATCAGGACCTATATCGCTCTGTCTTTAACGGATATTGATCGGAACATTTGGATCTACAATGATAATTCTATGAATCAACTGATGAGTGGAGCTGGACATAAAACGGTTCATTATACTTGTTCACTGCCAACTGTAAATGACTTAAAAATGAAATTGGAAGTGACAGTAAGGGATGAGGAAGGGCAGATGTTGGCCTTTTCAGATGCCACCCAGACTCCACTGATCTTTATCAATCGAGATGATATCGCTTTGGATGATAAATCAGCAATGGATTCGGCAAGTGGCTTAATCCAACGCAATGGAACATGGTCAATGACTGACTAGACTGAGGGAAATATGGAAACGACGCCTTTTGTTTCGATTATTTGTACGGTTTTTAATAAAGAGCCCTGGCTAAAGAAGACGATTGATAGCTTCTTAGCCCAACAAACAGAGTTTGATTATGAGATTATCTTGGTGGATGATGCTTCAAGCGATGGATCTCGTTCTATCATTCATGATTATCAAGCCAACTACCCTGATCTGATTCGTGCCTTTTATCAGGATGAGAATCAGGGAATTTCTAAAACCTGGGTCTCTATCTGTAAAGAAGCACGTGGAAAGTATATTGCCCGCTGTGATGGAGATGATTTTTGGTTAGATCCTTTAAAACTTCAGAAACAGGTTGACTTATTAGAAAGTGAACCTGATTGCAAATGGTCAAATACAGATTTTGATATTTATGATGAACAAGGAACCCTCGTTTCTAAGGCCGGCTTTGCCAAACATACGATTCCATTAGCAGATACCTATGAAAAGATGCTTGCAACAAGAGGGTTTACCATGGCCTCTACATGGCTAGTTGATAGAGATCTGATGTTAGAAGTCAATCAAGAGTTAGACTTAACAACATCAGATGATACTTTCAACCTCCAATTGGAACTCTTTCAACGGACTTCTTTAGCCTATCTGGATGAAGCGACAGTTGCTTATACCATTAATCAAGGATCGGATTCTCGTCCAACTGATTTCAGAAAACTAGAACGCCGATTTCATAAGTTGTTGAAAACACAACTTGAGTATCTTGATAAATATCCAAATGCCGATTATAAAGAGATGACGAAGATCCTTTTAGATCGTAATAATACTTATGAGATTCGTCTTTCCAAACCAATGGATTCTCTTTCACACATCGGAATGGAGTCTGTTACCATTTATTTCGGTGACGAAGAAAATACTTATTCGGAAGATCGTACCATGACCAAACTTCTTCAAAAAGAAGATAGTCTGGCAATCGAAATTCCGAAGGGAACTTCTGTTATCCGAGTTGATCTGTCTGAAAGTCCAAGTTATTACTCTGATGTTGAATTGAGAGATTCTAACGGAAAGGTTTGCTCGCCAGTTTATAGTAATGGTATCGTTACAGATAATTTGTTTCTTTTTAGTGAACCAGATCCTCAATTGATTTATGAAGTTGAAGAAGAAGGTGTGTATCAACTGAGCTATAAAATGATTTCTATAGATAATCCCTCTGCACCGGATTATATTGGAAAAGTTTTTGCTGCCGAAATGTTAGATTGTCAAAATAGTTTGAAAAATCTTGAGGCAGAGTTACAAGCTACGAAAGAAGCATATAATACAGTCATCCATTCTCGCCGTTGGACCATTCCAACAAAGATCTTGAAATTCTTTAGAATAAGGAAATAATATGCAACGTTTACTTTTATATGTTCACTATAATAAGTTTAATTTTATTAGTGGACATGTACTTTACCAATTAGAAAACATTCGTCCCTTGTATTCACGGGTGGTCTTTATCTCCAATAGTCAACTACCAGAAGATGTGAAGTCTAATTTAGTAGCACAGCATCTGGTAGACGATATTCTAGAGCGCCAAAATAGTGGCTTTGACTTTGCGGCTTGGCGGGATGGAATGAAGACAGTTGGCTTTGACCAACTGGCTCATTTTGATTCGGTTACCCTCATGAATGATACCTGCTTTGGACCTCTTTGGGATCTAGAACCAATCTACCAAAAATTTGAGAATGATGATGAGGTTGATTTCTGGGGAATGACCAATTACCGGAAAGACAAGGATTTTAACGAGCATATTCAGAGTTATTATCTCAGCTTTAAAAAACAGGTTATTGAATCAAGTACTTTCCATGAATTTTGGCAGGGAGTTCAAGACTTTACCAATGTTCAGGATGTGATCGATAACTACGAGACCAAGGTCACAACGAACTTCTTGGATGATGGTTTTCACTATAAGACGGTCTTTGATACCATTCATGAAGACACCACAGGAATGCTCTATCCAGACTTTTCTTACTATAATCCTACAGCGATTCTCAATCATAAGGTTCCTTTCATCAAAGTCAAAACCATTGCAAATAATGAAGGAATTATGCCTTATATTTTTGACGAGTTGGAGCGTGTATCGAACTATCCATTAGACTTGATCCTCAACCACATGTCTATGATTGATCGTCCGGACTATCCTTATCTCTTGTCTCGTAAGTACTTAAAAAAACAGGAATTAGCTGGAGAGTTCGGTAAAAAAGTTGCGGTTCATCTTCATGTCTTTTATATGGACCTCTTGGAAGAATTTCTAGATGCTTTCCAAGCTTTTCATTTCGCTTATGACTTATGGATTACGACAGATATTGAAGAGAAGAAGCGGAATATTGAGCAAATTCTTTCTAATCGAGCAGAAGATGCGACGGTTGTGGTGACTGGAAATATTGGACGAGATGTGTTGCCATTGTTGCTCTTAAAAGAGCAACTCTCTCGTTATGACTATGTAGGCCATTTCCATACCAAGAAATCCAAAGAAGCAGATTTCTGGGCAGGTGAATCTTGGCGCAAAGAATTGATCGAGATGCTGGTCAAACCGGCTGATCAAATCCTAGCCAATATGGAAGCCAATCCAAAAGTCGGAATCACTATCGCAGATATTCCAACTTTCTTCCGTTACAATCGAATAGTGGTTGCTTGGAATGAGGCTCTTATTTCACCAGAGATGAATAAGCTCTGGGAACGGATGGGAGCTACCAAGACAATTGATTTCAAAAATCTCAATACTTTTGTTATGAGTTATGGGACCTTTGTTTGGTTAAAATATGATGCTTTGAAACCACTCTTTGATTTGAATTTGACAGCAGCAGATGTTCCAGCAGAACCTCTTCCTCAAAATTCGATATTGCATGCGATCGAACGTTTGTTGATCTACATTGCTTGGGATCAAAAGTATGACTTTAGGATCTCTCAAAACCCACATGTTCTGACACCATTTATTGATAATAAGCAATTGAACAATCGTGAAGATCTTCAACCCCATACCTTTGTAGACTTTAATCAAATTGGGGGGATAAAAGGAGCCTTGAAGTATATCGTAATTGGTCCTGCAAGAGCTGTGAAATATATACTAAAAAGAATGATAAAAAGAAAGTAGAGTAAATTATATGGGAGTTATTGATAAGACTAAAATTAGAAATATTTTAATCGCTATATTTTTAGTATTATTTTCAAGAGTGTTTTTGGCCAGTTTATTTCAGTTTACTATCAATCTCAAAATTATACTATTAATTATTAGTATTGTAATTTATTTTATTCTTTTTGATCCAAAAGATAAAAAGAAATTGCCAATTAATGCTTTTTTTCTGATAATTATTTTCGGTAGTGTCATTTCAGTAGTGAAACCAGTCCAATATGGATTAGATGAAGAGTCTCATTTGCCAAACGTAATCAGTATTTCGGATAGTCCTATTTTTAAATATTCTAATGAGAAATTGGAAGATTATAATTCAGTTTTTAAATATGATGCACTAAGAAATCCTAGTAAAAAAGATAAAAATTATTGGTTCAATGTTGAGCATAAGGAAAGTAAAATTAAAGGAGTAAGAGTTGGATTTGATAATCCAGCCTTTATTCCTAGTGCAATTGGATGGAATATAGGTAGATTAATCTCTAAAAAAGTGTTTGTTTCCTATTATTTGGGAAGAATCTTCGAAGTCATAGCATATGCCATTCTAGTATTTATTGCATTAAAAATCAGCAAAGTTTATAGAGAAGCGATATATTTATTTTCTACATTCCCTGCAGTATTGTACATTATAGCAGGTTATCATTATGATTATTTATATTTTGGAGCAACTTTAATTAGTCTTGCTATATTGACAAATATTCTATCAGGTGAACGTAAAATTGATAGAAAATATGCTTTTGTATTTCAATGCTCTACATTACTATTTTCATTTGCAAAATTTCCGTTTGTATTAATTGGAAGTCTATTTTCAATATTGCCAAATAAGTATTATCAGGATAAATCAGTAAGAAAATTCAGTTCAATCCTGTTTGGTTTAAATTTATTCATTTCCTTTACATACGTTGGAATCATTAAATTGTTTGCTTCAGACAATGCTTTGTCAGGCAAAGGACCAGGACTATTATATTTTGTAACACATCCATTACCATTAATTAGAACTTTACTTTTAGCGCCATACGGTATTATTCATGATTTTGTTTCTGAACCATTGAAATATGTTTCAGAATCGTCTCCGTTTTTAATTGCAATTTCGATAGTTACTTTCTTTTTTGCTATGTTTGTCATTGCATTAAAAAATAAAATTGAAATGCCAACATTTTTTAAATACTACTGTCTTCTTTTACTTGCAGGTATTGCCTCATTAATAGTAATTGCTATTTCAGGAGATCCTAGGGTATACCACAAAGGTGATATTACTGTAGGTGGTGTACAAGGTCGTTATTATTATTTTATTCTGATGTTTTTGCCACTATTTTGTGGATCATGGTTTAGAAAATTATTTGGTTTTTTAGATATGACCATTCAAAATGAAGATTCGAATTTTGAATGTAGTTTGCAATATATGTTAGTGTATTTAAATATTTTAACAATTAGTATCGGAATATACACTCAATTGCAGGGATAAAAAATTTATAGGAAGGATAAAAAATGAAGAGAAAGAGGAAATTAGATTTAAGAGATTTTCTTTTTAAAATTTATAATAAAATAACAAGAACACAAAAGTACTGTATAGCTCTCTTTCTTTTATTTTTTATAGGCAATACTTTCTTAACACAAAATTTGATTTCTAAAGAGATCAAATCAACAGGATCTGTATTATTCTTAGTTAATCAGTTTGGGATTTGGTTTGGAATTGCCTTCTTAATTCTAGTTTTACTAATTTCACAATACGCTTTAAAATGGATTTTTTTCCTTAAAATTTTAGTTTCATACGTAATCTATTTAATACTATCATACTCGATTGATGTTTCGCTTAATATTAATAATCCTAGTTATAAGATTGATCATTTTGAAAAAAACAATTTTTGGCAATTTAATTCTCTAGTATTTATTTTGTCATTGTTAGTGATTTCTTATGTTTTGGGTCAGATCAAAAAATCATATGATAATAAAGCGAATAGAAAAAAATTAGAACCTATTGGGAAAATGTTCGAATATGTCTTGCATTCTAGCGTAGTTTGTTCGTTCATTTTTACTGATTCTAAAATTCTTTCTTTTTTGTATCGTACATCATGGTATGTATCTGGAAATTTTGAGAAATTAGGAGCAGGAAAGTACTCCTTGAGCCAATTTTGGATTTTAGAATTTCATTTGCTACTCTTAAGTTTTTTCCTGACTTTAGTTGGCTTGCTTTTTGTAAAAGGACAAGTTGATGTAGTAAAAAATAGGTCTAGTTTTTCGCTAGCTGCATTTACAAGTATTAGTCTTGCAATATTATTTAATACAGGAATTCAATTGGGTCTAGGCCATGGGGAACCTTTGGTTGGATACTCAATATTTCCTGGAGGTGTAATATTTCAGATATTGTGTTTATCTTATCTGTTTATTTTTCTATATATTATCTTTAATAGATATTTATTTACGACAATATTGATTTTATTTGGTGGGGTTCTGTTTATTGTTGCTAATGCTATAAAATTTAGTATGCGTGCGGAACCAATTTTGCCAAGTGATTTGGTCTGGGTATTTCAACCTTCTGTTTTATTTAGTTTTGTAGATGCTTCGGTTTTAATGACTGTGAGTATTTCCTTAGTCATTTTTACGTTTATCTATATAATAGGACGGAGATATATTTATCCAGGTAGAATTATTCGTGCAACGATCTTAAGATTTGTTTTATTAGGACTTATGCTCTTATTGTCCATTAATGTTTATTCTATTTTTAAAAGAAAAGATAATGGAAAAATTATTGATGACGTTCCGATTATTACCTTGTTAAATAATTTCCAAGATACAAAATGGTTAGGAAATTCCATAAACGCTAGATATCGATCGTTGTCATATGTATGGTTGAATCAAATAACAACAGATCCAATTATAGAACCGAAGGGATATAGTAAAGAAAAAATCAAAGAAATTGAGAAGAAATATGATCAAGTAGCTTTAGAAATCAATAAAAATAGAAATGAGTTAATTGATAATCAAACGATTGTTTATGTTTTAAGTGAGAGTTTTGCTGACCCATCAAGAATTGAAGGGGTAAGTTTATCTAGAAATCCTATACCAAAAATTCAAGAAATTAAGGCAAAAGTTACAAGTGGATTAATGCAATCGGATGGTTATGGTGGTGGAACTGCAAATATGGAGTTCCAAACATTGACGGGGTTACCTTTTTATAATATTAATCCTACAGTTTCTGTATTGTACTCAGAGGTTGCTCCTAAAATGAAAAAACTAATTTCAGTTAGTGATTCATTTAATAATAAAGAAGTTATTCATTTCGAATCTCCAATTAATTATTCTAGAAATGTAATTTACAATAGATTGAAATTCAATAAATTTATAAGTATTGATGATAAAAAGAATTATGATTTAGGTTATCAAGAAGTACATATAAGTGATGAATCTACGTATAAGGCAGTATTAAAAGAGATGGATGCTAAAAAGAATCAGTTCTTTTCTGTCATTACAATTCAAAATCACTCCCCATTTATAGCAGGAGAACCTTCAGACTTAACAGCAACAGGCAGAGGTTTTTCAGATGATGAAAATACCAAGCTAACGAATTATTCACGTCTTTTAACCTTTACCGACACCGCCACCCAATCCTTCCTGGAAAGTCTTTCTAAAATCGATAAGAAGATTACAGTGGTATTTTATGGGGATCATTTGCCAGGTCTTTATCCTGAGTCCGCCTTTAAGAATAATCCGGAGAGTCAGTATCAGACAGACTACTTCATTTGGAGTAATTTTGATGCACCGAAATTGAACTATCCTTTGGTTAATTCAAGTGATTTCTCTGCTATGGTCTTTGAACAGACCAATTCAAAAGTTTCACCTTACTATGCTTTGTTGACAGAAGTGCTGAAAAAAGCAAGTGTCGATAAAAAGGCCTTAGAAGGAGAAGCGCAAGAAATTGCAGAGGATTTGAAAATGGTTGAATACGACTTGATTAGTGGGAAAGATTACCTTTCTAAAGACTTCTTTAAAGTTCCAACTAATAAATCCAATTAAAAGGAGAGCAAGCAGTTAAAAATCTTTGTGATTTTGGCTGTCTGGCTCCCTTTTTTTTGTTTTTTATGCTAAACTATTAGATGGGGGTACGCTCATGATTAAGATATTTGGAAAGGTCCATTATCATTGGCAACCGGACTTATCTATTCTTGTGACTTATTGGTCCATTGCAGTGATTCCGGTCTTTATTGGACTGGCCTTGATGTATGAGAGCTCTAGTGTGCCAACGCTAGTTTTGTTTTCGTTCTTTTTATTTATGGCCTTGCTCGCGATTGGGGTCCATCGTTACTTCACGATCTATGAGGATGGGATCTTACGGATTATTACAGCCAATCCTTTTACTCCAATCAAGGTGCAGATTGACTCGATCGAGAAGGTCGAAGTTAATAAGAAATCGATCAAGCTCATATTTAATGATGGATCGCGCAGTCGAACATTCTGTATGCGTAAATGGCCGAAAAAATACTTTATCAATGCACTTGCCTTAAATCCTTATTTTAAGGGAGAAGTAATCCTGACGGACAATTTCATCCATGTGGATTACTACGAGATGTATTATGCAAACAAATAAAAAGCCCTCTTAATCTTTTAAGAGAGCACGGGTGGGGCATTCTTTAATAGCCTCGAGAACATCGTTTGTGACAGGAACTTCCTTTTCAAGGAGGTCGTCCTCTTCAGCAGCAAATTTAACGATGCCATTGTCATGGTAATCAAATAATTCAGAATAGGTCTGACAGAGACCGCAAGCGATGCAACGATCTGGAATTAACGTAACTTTCATACTTCTATTGTAATGATTTTTACGAGAAAAAACAAGGAGGAAGTCATGGCAAAAGAACCATGGGAAGAAGATATTTACGATGATGGAGAAGAAACATTGAAAAGAACGAGTAAGTTAAACGGAATGAAGGCAGATCGTCTATTGACGATTTTAGCCATTATTTTCTTTGTAGTAGTAGTAGCGATGGTCTGCTTGTTGATTTTCCTTTCAACAGGTGGTAGCAATAAATCAAAACAAATGTCTGGTTTCTACAATGGAGAGACTAAGGTTGAACAGAAATCATCAGCCCCTGCAGCACAAACTGACCAAGCGGCTAAAGACGATAGTTCAAAAGATGAGAACTCTGAAGAAGGTACGATCACTGTTCAAGCAGGTGAAGGGGAAGCAGCGATTGCTGCGCGTGCTGGTATTTCCATTGCCCAATTGGAACAGTTAAATCCTTCTCATATGTCTACAGGATCATGGTATGCGAATCCTGGTGATGTCGTTAAGATTCAGTAGGAGTTGAGGACAGCATGAAACAAATTCAAATTGCCATTGATGGACCGGCTTCTAGTGGAAAATCCACAGTTGCAAAGATCATTGCCAAGGATCTAGACTATACGTATCTAGACACAGGAGCTATGTACCGTGCGGCGACTTATCTAGCTTTGCAAAATAATCTGACAGCTGAACAGGTTGATGACCTCTTAGCCCTTTTAGATCAGTATCCAATTAGTTTCGGTCGATCGGAAGAAGGAGAGCAGCTTGTCTTTGTAGCAGACGTGGATATTACCCACCCAATTCGCGATAACCAAGTGACCAACAATGTTTCATGGGTTGCAGCGCTTGCGCCAGTCCGTGAAAAACTTGTCGCTCTACAGCAAGAAATTGCAGCAGAGGGGGGCATCGTTATGGATGGACGCGATATTGGGACGGTCGTCCTTCCACATGCAGAGTTGAAGATCTTTTTGGTTGCTTCGGTTGAGGAGCGGGCAGAACGTCGTTATAAGGAGAATGTTGAAAAGGGCATCACAGCGGATCTTGAATTGTTGAAAAAAGAAATCGCTGAGCGGGACTATAAGGACAGCCACCGTGCCGTTTCTCCTTTGAAACCTGCAGCTGATGCCATTCATTTTGACACAACGGGTGTTGGAATTGCAGATGTTGTTGCCTTTATTGAAGAAAAAGCAAAAAAACTTCTTGACAAAGAATAAAAAACTTGATATCATATAAAAGTTGAGAAAAGCAGAAGTGAGAACTTCTCGCCTTGTGACGCAAGTTGCCTGGCCCCTACGGATCAAGTTTCAGTAATGAAATACATCATGTAGTTCGGGCCTGTTTTGCACAGGTCCGTTCTTTGTTTTTCTCGAATAATAAAAAAGAGGTGAAAACCATAGCAAAGCAAGACTTATTCATCAATGATGAAATTCGTGTACGTGAAGTTCGCTTAATCGGTCTTGAAGGTGAGCAATTGGGTATCAAACCACTTAGCGAAGCGCAAGCACTTGCGGACGACGCTAATGTTGACTTGGTTCTCATTCAACCTCAAGCTAAACCTCCTGTTGCGAAAATTATGGACTACGGTAAGTTCAAATTTGAGTACCAGAAGAAGCAAAAAGAACAACGCAAAAAACAAAGCGTTGTGACCGTGAAAGAAGTTCGTTTGAGCCCAGTGATTGATAAGGGTGATTTCGATACAAAACTTCGCAATGCTCGCAAATTCCTTGAAAAAGGAAATAAAGTGAAGGTATCCATTCGCTTTAAGGGTCGTATGATTACCCACAAAGAGATTGGTGCTAAAGTTTTAGCCGACTTCGCTGAAGCGACACAAGATGTGGCGATCATCGAACAACGAGCTAAGATGGATGGACGTCAAATGTTCATGCAATTGGCGCCAGCAACTGACAAGAAATAATCTGTCAGAAAGTTAAAAAAAGGAGAAAATATCATGCCAAAACAAAAAACACACCGCGCATCAGCTAAACGTTTCAAACGTACAGGTT
>ERZ781275.130-NODE-130-length-91946-cov-28.411422_pt1 | contig 91946 bp, 82 predicted proteins | sample MGYA00375853_ERZ781275 | MGnify/ENA primary metagenome ERZ781275 (study PRJEB29790, sample SAMN03653691) | human gut metagenome | host: Homo sapiens | place: USA: Dallas, Texas | collected 2012-07-23 | study: EMG produced TPA metagenomics assembly of the Gut...
GTCCGCGAGTTATTTGAAAGGTTCCGGGGCCTTACAAATGGGGTAAACAATACCGCCTACTATTGTATCAAAATTCTAAGATAAAAGTCAACCGATTTGGAAAATTATTTACGATTTTCTTTTCCAATGACAAATCCGATCAAGGAATTCGGGCCGACGTGGGCTGAAATAACCGGTCCAAGAGGCATCACGAGGACTTCATCGATGCCTTCAAGCGCAAGCATTTCTTGCTTCAGTGCTTCGGCTCCTTCTAGATCGTTGGTATAAGATACCAAGGCTGTGCTTTCACCGATATCGGCTTTGATCAGCTCCAGTAATTCTCGGACAGCTTTTTTGCGTCCGCGAACCTTGCTAATTGGGACCAATTCCCCTTCCGCATCAATCCAGAGAATGGGTTTGATGCTGGCCAAACTTCCCATGATCGCAGCACTTTTTGAGAGACGGCCTCCCCGCATAAGGTGATAGAGATCATCGACGAGGAAATAAGTCCGCAGTTTTGGCGCTAGATCCATGATCTCTTCTTTGGCTTCTGCTAATGAACGACCCGCATCACGCGCAGCTACTGCTCGCATGACCAGATAACCCTCTCCAATCCCAGCAGCCTTCGGATCGACAATCTCGATCACGGCTTCCGGGTAGTCTTCTAAAACCAGGTCTCGTGCCATGACTGCACTCTGATAGGTCCCAGATAAGACCGATGAAAAGGCCACATAAAGCAGATCTTTTCCTTCTTTGGCAAATTGTTTAAAGGTTTCCTGAAATTGGCCCACATTGACCTGACTGGTTGTCGGTTTGGCCCCATTTTTCATGGCTTCTAAAAGCTCAGGGCTGGTCAATTGAGCTTCGCCTACTGTCTGGTAAACCGTCCCATCTAACTCAATGGTCAAGCCAAGAATGGTCACCTGATGTTCCTTGCCCCAGTTTTGGTCTAAATCTGCGGTCGAATCGGTTAAAATAGCAAATGTCATTACTTGTCTCCCATCATTTCTTGTAATTGTCGCAATACTTCGTGATCGAGCGGTCGCATGGGTGGTTTTTGATCGTTAACCACTCGCTGCGCTTGATTGAGGTTTCCTTTGACGACTGCGACCCTTTTTTCTAACTCTCTGGCAGATACCCGAAGAGCTCCTTGAGCAAAGACGGTCCATTGCTCATTTAAGTCACTGGTTGCGACCGATACTTGGTGGAGGGGCGTGTTAAGCTCTGCAGCCAAGCGCTCGATATAGTCATCTGCCGTCTCATCCTCACCGGTAAAGACCACCTGAACATTGAACTCCTCATAGGTCTGCCGCACTCCTGGCATATACTGGGCATCAAAGACACAGATGACTTCGATTCCTTCAAAGCTAGCATAGTGACTCAGTTTTTGCAGGAGGATATTGCGAGCTGCATCGAGCTCACTTTTTTGAAAGAGCTGGCGGGTCTCCTGCCAAAAGGCAATCATATTATAGCCGTCAACCAATAAGATTTTTCGTTTCATATCATTGCCTTTCTAGGATTATAGTCGATTGCGAAAGACCTCATACATAAGGATGGCTGCTGCCACGCTGGCATTGAGGCTTTGCACATGACCATTCATGGGAATGGTGATCATCTCATCGACTTGTTTTTTGATGTTGGCTGAGATCCCTTTTCCTTCATTGCCAATGATCAAGGCTAACTTACCAGCCGTATTCCACTGATGAGATGGCGTGCCGTTCATGTCGGTCCCAAAGATCCAGAAGCCTTCTTCTTTTAGCTTGTCTAAGGTTTGGCTAAGATTGGTCACACGCGCAATGGGAATGTGTTCCACTGCTCCGGTAGAAGTTTTAGAAACCACTGGGGTTACCCCGACTGCCCGGTGCTTAGGAATGATGACGCCTGAGACATTGGTCGCATCAGCTGTCCGCAAGATAGATCCAAGATTGTGCGGATCTGTTAAGCCATCGAGAATCAATAAAAGCGGGTTCTCTTCTTGGGCTGTCTGTTTCAGAATCGCTGCCAAGTCGGTGTAAGCAAAGGCTGCCACTCGAAGAACAAAGCCTTGGTGGACAGCTCCTTCTGTCATTTCCTGCAGGGTTTTCTTTGGCGTCCAAGAAATCGACACTTTTTTCTCAGCTGCTAAGGCCTTGATCTTGTCGACATTTTTCCCTCGGAGGTCTTCTTGAATATATAATTTATTGCCTGTGTTGGCTTGTAAAGCCTCGGTGACTGCGTGGACACCGTATACGATATCGTTATTTTCCATAGAACAAGTATACCACAAGAAAGGAGGAAGAGGCCAATTCATGATATAATGAAATCAAATCTATCTCAATGAACAAACATAACTAGAAAGGAAGCCATGCCTCTTTTTCAACGAACCATCAAGCTCACCTTGGCCACCTGTTTAGCAGCGACCCTTGCTTATGCTCTGGGCTTGACCTATGCCATCTCAGCTGGCGTCATTGCCATCTTGAGTATCTCTGATACGCGTCGCAGTACCATCAAGCAGGCCTACCAGCGCTTTATGTCAACCTTGCTAGCCCTTGCTATCGGAAGTCTCGCCTTTTCCTTTTTAGGATTTAACCTTTGGGCACTGGGAGTTTTTATCGCTCTCTATGTTCCTGGTGCCTTTCTATTGGGTTGGCAGATCGGTATCACCCCTAGTACGGTGTTGGTTACCCACCTCTTGATTGAGCAGTCTACCTCCTGGGGGCTCTTGCTCAATGAACTTGCTCTCTTTTTAATTGGGACCAGCTTTGCCTTGCTGGCCAATCTCTATATGCCTTCTAATCAGAGAGCGATCGATCATTACCATGATGTTGTCGAAGACCAACTGAAAAAGATCCTTGGTCGTTTTGCGGAATTACTTGGTAAAGGGGATGGTCGCAACGATGCCCGCTTGATCAAGGAATTGGATGGTATCCTAAAGGACGCTTTAAATCTCGTTTATCTGGACCATTCCAACCACCTCTTTCATCAAACCAACTACCACATTCACTACTTCGAAATGCGCAAGCGTCAAAACGACATCCTGCGGGATATGGCAGAAAACGTCAACCGCTGTCAGTTAGCAGCGAGTGAAAGTATGATCCTGGCTCAACTTTTTAAGAAGACTGCGCAACAGTTAAGTCAGGAAAATCCTGCCCAAGATCTTCTAGATGATATTACTCAGTATTTGGCGATCTTCCGCGAACGGCCCTTGCCCAAGACTCGGGAAGAATTCGAAACACGCGCCACCTTGCTCCAACTCTTAAGAGACTTAGAAACTTTCATCCAGGTCAAGGTTGATTTTTACCAACAATTCCATGAGGAAACAGAATAGACAAAGAAGCCCTTGCAAGATGCAAAGGCTTTTTTATTCAGGGTTTTGTTGTAAACGCTTTCCTAAAATGGTATACTAGAACTGGAAAATAACTTTTTTAAGGAGGGTCTTCTATATGAAGTCTTCGTATAAGAAACATTTGTACACTACAACACTCAGCCTCTCAGCGGCTGTCTTGCTTTCTGTTATCGGTCATGGCCAAGCTTCAGCCGATAGCTTAGAAGCGCCTCAAACGGAACCAAGCACGGTCCTTGAAGCGACACCTGCTACTAAGCAACCCGTGACAGCCGAGACGACTAGTCCAGCTACAGCCACAGACGTAACTCCTGCTAGTCCTGCAGAAACAGCAGCGACTTCTGATGTGGCTTCTAGTACAGAAGTTGCTCCAGCCGCTAGTCCAAGCACTAACCGTGCTACAACGACCGCTGACCAAACGACTCGATTGGCGGATAGCACCATTTATCTCTCTGAAAAGAGTACGATTGATGACAAAGTCCAAGAAAAAGCTCAAGCTGCTGGCAAGATCAACTGGACCTTAGACAATAAGCCACTCTCTGAGTGGAAAACTTGGGATATGGAGACAGGAACACTGAGCAAGGATCCATTCCTTACGATCACAGAGACCGCAAACGGCAATGATCTGGATCTCCACATCGACGTGCAGGATCTCTTTGGTCAAGATCTTAGTCTTCGTAGCCCAAATAATATTCGCCGGACTTATCGCAATTACATCGGCAACCATGAACTGGTCGGGACCAATGCAGACTTAGGTGTGACCATCAATAAAACCCTTGTTTTTCGACCTTATCAGGACTACCATACGCATGAAGAGATGCTAGCTGCTATCGAAAAATCCAAGGAAGAAGCGAAACCCGATCGTTTAGTGCAGCTGGAAACCCTTGGCAAGAGTGCCCAAGGCCGGGATATGAAGATGGGGATCGTGAGCAAGGACCAAGCCAGCATCGATCACTACCTTTCTAGTACCAACCCTACAGCCTTGACCAAGCCAAGCGAAATGCTGGCTGCACTAAAAGATAAGACCTTGGATTACAAATTACCTGTCTTAGTCCACAACACCCACGCGGATGAACAGCCAGGCATTGATATCATCACAGGCCTCTTCAATACCTTTGCGACTAAGGAAAAGGTGACCTTTAACACTACAGATGAAGCTGGAAATGCTAAAACTGTCACTCTAGATATTCCAACCTTGCTCAATAAATTCATTTTCTTATTTGACTTCACGGAAAACCCAGATGGGGATGCTCTCAACCTGCGGGCCCTAGCAAACGGACTCGATCCAAACCGGGATGCTAGCTACCAAACCAACCCTGAAGTTCGCACGGTTATCCAAATGATCAACAAATGGAATCCGATCGCTCTCTACGACTTACACGGTTTTGTCAAAGAATTCTTAATCGAACCTGCAACGCCACCACATGATCCGAACTTCGAATACGATCTTCTGTCAGACCTGATGCTAGAAAATGCCCATCATATGGGACGGGCAGGAGTTGCCAATTCTAAATACAATAGTTACATCATTCCAAAACTGGATTGGGGTGATGGCTGGGATGACTCCTTCTCTGGCTATACAGGGGTTTATGCTGTCTACCATGGTATCTTAGGCCATACCATCGAAATTCCAGAAGGAAATGAAGAATCCTACAAAGCAGGTCGCAATGCTGTCCTAGGAGGGATTGACTTCCTCAACCAAGATCCGGACCGTCTCCTTGAGATGCGTCTCAACTTCTACCTGCGTGGTCTCAATAAAACCGAAGATCCAAAAGCCGAAAATGAACTGGTTGGCCCAAATGGGGAAGTCGTTGGACGTGTGAAAAATGGTCGTCCGAAATTCTTCCCAGACTACTACGTCATCCCAATGAGCCTCGACAAAGACAACGATGCCCAAGAAGCCTTCAATATGATCGACTACTTCAAACGCAATGGTGTCCTCGTTAAGGAACTCAAAGAAGATATTGGCAACTATAAAAAAGGGGACTTAGTCATTGACATGGCCCAAGCCAAACGTGGCTATGCCAACCACATTCTCTACAAGGGCTCCAACGAATCTGCCTGGGCTGCTATGTACGCAGAGTTGCTGGTCAACTTCCCAGATATGAGAGGCTTCAAGTCCGAACCTGTCTTTGCGGATGGTCTTTTCAACGGAAAATTAGGAGAAGTCACCACCACCCGCGCCACTCGTACCTCTGAGATCGATCCAAAAGCTCCTTACTATGTGATTGCAAATACCTCAGCCAGTGCCGTTAAAGCTGTTAACCAGGCTATTGCACAAGGAAAATCCGTCTATCTAACAGACGATGGCTACATCGTTGACCGCGATACCTTTGCTTCGCTCCTGCCAAACTATGCCATTTATGGGGATGCCCTCTACAAGGTGCCAAGCGGACCAACCTTGAAACCGATGAAGGTCTACTCTCCGAACTACCACTATAATTGGGCTGGAGTAGATGCGCCTGCTCATACTAGTCTGGTCCTTGAAAAATTAGGCTTCCAAATCGTCAATACGCCAGAAGAAGCGGATGTTGTTATTTTGGAAAGCAACCGCTTTGACGCTTCCATTTTTGGTAAAAAACCAACCCTTGTCATTGGTGGGGAAGCCATGCAAAAGCTGGAAAAATTGGGAGTTCTTACAGGATTTGACGCTGAAAAATTAAAAGGCGGTAGTGACTACGAAGGCTTGATGAAAGCCATCATTGATGATCAGGATCCATTGACCAGCGGCTACAAGAAGAATACCCTCTTCTACTCCAACTCAGGAAACTGGATTGAAAAGGTTCCAGAGCATTTTAAGACCCTGATGAGCATCGCTCCGAGCGATTATTATATTGCAGGTTGGTGGCCACATAACGATGTTCTGGCCAACAAAGTCATGGCCATCTCTGGAGAACTGATGGGACAACCACTCTTTGTCTATGCAGGAAATCCAACCAACCGTCAACACCCTGTCCACTTCTTCCGCTGGGTAACCAATGCGATCTTTGGCAGCAAGTTGGCAAGCTTGATGGATTACGTTCCAGCTAAAGAACCAGATCAAGTGGTGGTTCCAATTCATAACCAAACAACCAATCCACAGCCAATCTTGGCCAAGAAGGACACTCCTAAAGTCCTCCTTCCACAAAAAGAAACGACAGTTGAAAATGAAGAAAGCGTGCAAGCCTTGACTTACCAAGTAGGACAAAGCTTCCAAGAAAGTCCAGCCAAGGCGCAATTGCCACAAACTGGAGAAGACTCAACTGCACACTTCGTTCTTTCAGGCTTCTTGTTAGCCGTTAGCGGCGGCTTCCTCCTCTTGAAAAAGAAAGAAGTTGAGTAAGTTCCAGGTTTAGACTTGGATGACACGAAAAGAACCTTCGCAGACGCGAAGGTTCTTCTTTCTATTCTACTAATTCCAACACAACCGTTTGGTAAGGGGCTAATTCGAGCACTTGGTCTCCTTCTTGGAATAATCCTGCTGTATTATTTAAAACGACCGTTTTAATCGGAGCTGGCAACTCTAAAGCGGCCTGGCGATTTTGGAAATTGCTGACAACCAAGAGACGTTTGTCCCCACGGCGTTCAAAGGCGATGATGTTTTCACGGTCCCGATACGCTGGAATCATATCTCCAAACCGAATGGTATTTCCATAAAGGGGATGGCGATACAAGGCTGTCAGCTGACGGTAATAATTCAAGATGGAATTTGGATCCTTTTCCTGGTCTTCCACATTGATGGCAGCATTTGGTTTGGGACTGATCAACCAGACTGGTCCATCGCTAAAGCCCAATCCTGGCTCTGCCGACCATTGCATGGGTGTCCGCGCATTGTCCCGGCTGTATTTAGCAATCGCAGCTAAGGCTTCTTCCTCGCTCAAACCAGCTTCTTTAGCAACATGATAACCATTGATGGTCGCAATATCATCAAAATCCTCCACCGATTCAAAGACTTGGTTTTCCATTCCAATTTCTTGGCCTTGATAGATAAAAGGAATTCCCTTACGCAAAACCTGAATGGTTCCCAGAGCTTTTTTACTGGTATCGTTTACTGGACCTTCTGCGATATAGTGGGACACGCCACGAGGTTCGTCGTGGTTTTCAATGATGGTCGAGAGAACCCCAATGCTATCCGCACGCTCATGGGCTTGGAAAATACTTTCCTTGAGTTCATCTGCTGTCGGAAGACTATGGTCAAACCAGCCTTTTCCTTCTTGTCCCAGCATGGTTTGTTTGAAGTCAAAGATCGATGAGAAGACACCGTCTTTTCCAATGAAGAAATGCAACTCTTCGTCAGTTTCATTGAAAACTTCCCCTACTGTGAAGGCGTTGTACTTGGCGAAAGTACGCTCTTTTAACTCTTGCAAGAAAGGTTCAATCGGTTGGGCATTGACCAGCGATTCCGGCACTGGGACCAGGCCATTGTCACGATCGGATGGAAGCGAACGCCATTCTAAATCCTTTTTGATATTGATAATAGCGTCGATCCGGAAGCCTGCAATTCCCTTGTCCAACCACCAATTGATCATCTTGTAAATCTCTTCGCGTAAGACAGGATTTTGCCAATTGAGATCCGGCTGATCCTTGTGGAAAGAATGGAGATAGTATTTGTTGGTGCCAGGAACGGGTTCCCAGACACTGCCTCCAAAGTAACTTTCCCAGTTGTTAGGTTCCTTGTCACTTTCGATGAAATAAAAGTAATCCGCATAAGGACCATCTGGATCCGCTAGAGCTTTTTGGAACCACTCGTGATGACTGGAGCAGTGGTTGACCACCAAGTCCATGATGATGGAAATGCCCCGTTTCTTACCTTCCGCAATCAGCTCCTCCATATCTTCCATAGTTCCAAAAATAGGATCAATGGCATAATAGTCAGAAATATCATAGCCCTGGTCAATAAACGGACTCTTGTAAATAGGCGATAACCAGAGGATATCAATCCCCAAGTCTTGAAGGTAATCGAGTTTCTCCGTGATCCCTTTTAAGTCCCCAACACCATCTCCATTGCTGTCTTTGAAGCTTTTTGGGTAGATCTGATAAGCGACCTTCCCCTTCCACCAGTCTTTTTCCATGTTTTGTCTCCTTAAAATGAAAGAAACTGAGACATATCGTCTCAGTCTCTACAGTTTCAGTAGGTATTAGTATACTGTTTTTTCAGTTTCTTTGTCGAAGAAGTGAGCTTTGTTCAAGTCAAATCCAAGTTCGATGGTTTCACCAGTTCCAAGGTAGTCACGTGCATCTACTTTAGCGATGAATTCGTTGTCACCAACTTGGCAGTACAAGTGAGATTCTGAACCAAGCAACTCAGATACAGAGATGGTTGCTTTCACGACTGATTCTGGGAATGTTTCAAGGAAAGCAGCTTCTGTATTCACGTCTTCTGGACGGATACCAAAGATCAATTCTTTACCATCATAGCCTTTTTCTTTCAAGACTTTCAAAGCACCTTCTGGAACTTTCAAGTTCAATCCATTGGCAACGATGTGTCCACCTTCCAATTTCACGTTAATGAAGTTCATAGCAGGGCTTCCGATGAATCCAGCTACGAATTTATTCACAGGGTTCTTATACACTTCTTGCGGAGTACCGATTTGTTCTACACGTCCGATAGTACCTGTACCAGCTGGGTTTTTAGTAGCAGACATGATAACGATACGGTCAGCCAATGTCATCGCTTCTGTTTGGTCGTGAGTTACGTAGATGGTTGTAGCTCCGATACGACGGTGGATTTTCGCGATTTCAGCACGCATTGATACACGAAGTTTAGCATCCAAGTTTGACAAAGGTTCGTCCATCAAGAATACTTTTGCATCACGGACAATCGCACGTCCCATAGCCACACGTTGACGTTGACCACCAGAAAGGTCAGCTGGTTTACGATCCAAGAATTCTTTCAAGCCAAGGATTTCAGCTGCTTCTTGTACACGTTTGTCGATATCTTCCTTGCTGTATTTACGCAATTTCAAACCAAATGCCATGTTATCGTACACAGTCATGTGTGGGTAAAGAGCGTAGTTTTGGAATACCATGGCAATATCACGGTCTTTAGGTGCCACGTTGTTTACAACAGTGCCATCGATTGAACATTCACCTTCTGTGATGTCTTCAAGACCAGCGATCATACGAAGAGTCGTTGATTTACCACATCCTGAAGGACCTACGAAAACGATAAACTCTTTGTCTTTGATGTCCAAGTTGAAGTCTTCAACTGAGTAATGTTCGCTGTTTGGATATTTTTTATAAATGTGACTAAGATTCAATTCTACCATGATGGTACTCCTTTGATTTTTATAGTTCTATTGTAAATGAAAACGTTTTACAAATCTATGGCAAGTCTCACAAAAAAGAAAAAGAGTTTTGTGCAAGTTGCACAAAACTCTGGATTGATTCCGTTTAAATCACATCTTGTAAGACCAAATGATAGCACAGGGCTAGATCTGTCAGATTTTTCAACTGAAGACCCGTCAACTCCTCCCACTTGTCAATCTTGTATTGGAGCGAATTGCGGTGGAGATAGAGTTGCTGGGCGGCCTTGGTGACGACTGCCCCATTGTCCCAAAGAGCAACAATGATGTCTTGCAATTGATCTTGACTTTCAATCAACTGATGCAAACTTGCCTTGATTGGAGTGAGATCCAAATCTGCCTGCTCGATTCCCCACAGATAGAGTTGAGAAAAGCGATAGACACCTTGATGGCCCTCTCGAATCCAAGCTCGAAAGACCGCCTGTTCTGCTCGGATGACAGCAGACACTTTCCCGTCTTTAGACTCGGTCCATACTTGCCCGACCAAGATAGATAAACGAATATTGAAGTCATACTCCATGGCAGAGACAGTATCTTTTAAGATATCGGCCACAGGTAAAGACTGGTCTTGGTCCAGAATGAGCACATAGTCCTGCCCACTCAGTTGCAAGGTTGCTCGGAAATTGGGCAAGAGTGTCTGCATCATCTCTAACCAAGAAGCCGTCCCTTCCGCTGTTGAATGCGAGATGTGGCAATAGACGAGCTGCATTTTTTTGATGACTTGAGGGGCTTCTCCCTTTCCATCGATCAGGTACTGGTACCAAGGATTAGGGGCAACCTCTTCTTCACCGCCCAACCAGGAAATCAATTGTTTTTCTCGCTCGGTTAGCTCTTCTTCCTTCAGCAGCAACCATTGTTGAGCCTGAAGAGGAATGGCTACATAACCAGCTGGTGGATTGGCTTGATCCGTCACCTCTGCATGAGGAAACCACTCTCTGATATTTTTCACTGCTTTCTTCCTTCTTCTACTTGCTGGATACACCAGTCAATCAGCTCTTCTAGACGAGAGAGCTCCCCCGTCATATGGAGATAGCCCATGACAGCCTCAAAGCCCGTCGACATCCGATAGGTCACGACATCCGCATTTTTGGCCTTGGTATGGCTATTGGTATTGCGACCGCGCTTGTAGATCTCCAACTCTTTTTCCGTCAGAATTTCTTGCTCCAGCATGCTTTCAATCAAGCTAGCCTGAGCCCGAGCAGAGACATAGCGGGTGGCAGCCTGGTGAAGCTTATTGGGCTTGGTCATCCCTTGAAAAATCAGGTGTCTGCGAATATACATGGAATAGACCGCATCTCCCTCAAAGGCAAGGGCAATCCCATTGATTAGATTGACATCAATCACGTGTCCACCTTACACCTTCTTTTGTATCCAAGAGCTTGATTCCTTGTGCAGCCAATTCATCGCGAATGGCATCTGCTCGCGCAAAATCTTTCTTAGCCCGCGCTTCCTGACGTTCAGCGATCAAGACTTCAATATCTGCATCCAAGACTTCTTCGACAAAGACCACTCCAAAGACTTCTAACATCTTGGTTAAGGCATCCTTGACATCTTGATTGTAGTGGCCTGAATTGATCCATTTAGCCAATTCAAAGACGACAGTAATTCCGTTTGCCGCATTGATATCTTCATCCATAGCCACGATAAACTTGTCCACAAAGCCTTGCAAGTCTGCTGGATCCACTTCTCCTGTGAACGGTTGCTCATAGGTATTTTTCAAATACTTGAGGTTGGTCTCCGCATCGCGCACCGCTTTTTCTGTGAAGTTAATGGGCTTGCGGTAGTGCTGGGTCGCAAAGAAGAAGCGAAGCACTTGGCCGTCGATAGTCTTCAATGCATCATGCACAGTGATAAAGTTGCCTAAGGACTTAGACATCTTGACATTGTCGATATTGACAAAGCCATTGTGCATCCAGTAATTGGCAAAAGTCTTGCCTGTTTTAGCTTCAGACTGGGCAATTTCATTAGTATGGTGTGGAAACTCAAGATCAGCTCCACCACCGTGGATATCAATAGTATCCCCTAAAATCCCCGTCGACATGACCGAACACTCAATGTGCCAACCCGGACGACCAGGTCCCCAAGGGCTGTCCCAGGAAATCTCTCCTGGTTTGGCAGCTTTCCAGAGGGCAAAGTCGACTGGATTTTCCTTTCGAGCTGTTTCCTCATCTGTCCGACCTGAAGCGCCTAGCTCCAAGTCTTCCAAGGTTTTATTGGCTAACTTAGCATAGTTGTGGGAATTTTCCACACGAAAATAGACATCCCCTTGGCTCTCATAGGCATAGCCTTTTTCGATCAAGTCGGCGACAAAACGAATGATGTCATCCATAAACTCGACCACACGAGGGTGGCGGGTTGCAGGTTTCACGCCAAGAGCTGTCACATCCTCACGGAAAGCCGCAATATACTTGTCTGCCACTTCCTGTGGCGTAATGCCTTCTTCTTTGGCACGGTTAATGATCTTATCATCCACATCTGTAAAATTGGAAATGTAGGCAACTTCGTAGCCACGATACTCAAAGTAGCGACGAATCGTGTCAAAGGCTACCGTTGAACGGGCATTCCCTACGTGGATATAGTTGTAAACCGTTGGCCCACAAACATACATGCGGACCTTTCCTTCCTCGATGGGGATAAATTCTCGCAAATCACGAGACATGGTATCATAAATTTTTAACACGCTTCATTTCCTTTCTGTTTCTACTCTTTTGGCTTCAAATAAACCGCCTGAGTCTGTTTGATAAAGCCAATCTTTTCATACAAGCGTTTGGCACCTACATTGCTATCTTCCACTGCAATCTGAAATGCCTTATCATTTTGCTCCATGAGTTGGTTGATGAGGGATTTTGCCAGATAGCTTCCGTAACCTTGCCCACGATAAACTTCAACGATCGCAAGTCCATAAAGGTAATTGCATTTTCCAGATACATCGACCGTACAAACGCCAATCACTTGACCTTCTTTGAGTAATATGTACAGCAGACTATCAGGATCCTTTAAAGCCTCTGAAATGTATCTGTGGCTCACTTCCGATGCTTCCACTTCATCTGAGAAGGTTTGGTGGTGGAGCTGGGCAATGGCTTCAAGATAAGAAGGTTCCGCCAAGAGCACATCGACATCCGAACGGGAATCTAATACATAAGCGGTTCGATCACGTCCTAACCAGGTTTCTGTCTCTTCATCCTCGACCAGGCCCCAATTGCTGGCAAAATCAGGATGATTCTCTAGAAAAATACGCTCTGTCTGAAAAGTCACAGACTCAATTGGATAAGATGCCGTTTCTTTCTCAAAACTTCCATACAAAGCACGCGCAATTCCCTGGCGTCGATGATTGGGATGGACCAGGATCGCTACTTCCACATCTTGGTCATCCGCATAGATAGTTAATAGACCAACAAGTTCACCTTTTTCATAATAAAGTAAAAAGGCGGGCATATCGGGGTCAAAATTGAGCATATTGGAGAGATAAGGATCCCGAAACGTTCCGTCATACTTCTGACAGATGGCAATAAGGGCCTTTACTTCCAGTAGTTGGTGGTCATTCAATGTATTGGTTGATCGAATCACGTAGCGATCTCCTTACAAGCTCGAAGACCGATGGCTAGCTTCCTTGGCATGCTCCAGCTTGTTCATGTAGTATTCCCGTTTTTCTTCTTCTTGGTGAATGACTGGTTCATCTTTTCGACCGTGCACCCGCACGATCTTGGCAGGAACACCGACAACAGTCACATCACTTGGTACATCTGAGACCACGACAGCTCCTGCTCCGACTTTGGCCTTGGCTCCGATTTCCACCGGGCCGATGACTTGAGCATGAGCGGAGACTAAGGCTCCTTCACGTACCGTTGGATGGCGTTTGCCGACATCCTTTCCTGTTCCCCCAAGGGTCACCCCATGGTAGAGCATAACGCCTTTTTCAACAATGGCTGTTTCTCCGATAACAAGGCCCGCTCCATGGTCGATAAAGACACCAGAAGCAATGGTCGCACCTGGATGGATCTCAATCTGGGTCCAAAAACGCCAGAATTGACTGTGCATCCGCGCTAAGAGCTTAAAACCATGGTTCCACAAAAAGTGGGAAACACGGTGAGCTGCCAGTGCTTTGACGCCCGGATAGGTCAAAAGGACCTCCAGCGAGGTACGCGCTGCTGGGTCATTTTCTTTTACAATATTGATGGTTTCACGCCACCATCCCATACCGTGCTCCTCCTTTTCTAATGCTTATTCTGAATCTTTTTGTGTAATGGTAAAGTCTTTTTTAGGTTTGTGGTCTTTATTGTGGTGACGAGGACGATCACCATGACGAGGACCCTTTTCACCTTTTTCTTCTGAATGTTCAGGTTTTGGCGGACGTGGCAATAGTGCCTTCATAGAAGCATCGACACGACCTTTTTCGTCAATCTTGATAATCTTCACATCCACTTCATCGCCGATGGCTACCAAGTCTTCGACACGGTTAGTACGCGTCCAAGCCATTTCAGAGATGTGAACGAGGGCATCTGTCTTGTCAAAGAGATTGACAAAGGCTCCGAATTTCTCGATCCGAACTACTTTGGCATGGTAGACTTCATCCACTTTGGCTTCACGAACCAAACCAGCAATGATTTCCTTAGCACGGTTAATCGCGTCTTGGTCGCTCGAGTAGATCGATACATTCCCTTCTTCGTCGATATCGATCTTAACGCCTGTTTCAGCGATGATCTTATCGATGGTTTCTCCACCCTTACCGATGACAATCTTGATCTTGTCGACATCAATCTTGATGGTATCAATTTTCGGAGCAGTTGGCGCCAATTCTGGACGAACTTCTGGAATGGTTGCTTCAATCACATCAAGGATTTCAAAACGAGCTTTCTTGGCTTGAGCAAGTGCTTCAGTCAAGATTTCTGCAGTGATCCCTTGGATCTTGATATCCATTTGAAGGGCTGTAATCCCGTCACGCGTACCTGCAACCTTAAAGTCCATATCTCCAAAATGGTCTTCCAAACCTTGGATATCTGTCAATACGGTGTAGTTGTTTCCATCTGAGATCAGACCCATGGCAATACCAGCTACTGGCGCCTTGATTGGCACACCACCAGCCATAAGAGCAAGCGTTCCCGCACAGATAGAGGCTTGAGAGGAAGATCCGTTTGATTCCAATACTTCTGCTACCAAACGGATGGCATATGGGAATTCTTCCAAGCTTGGCAATACTTGAGCAAGGGCACGCTCACCAAGAGCACCGTGACCAATTTCACGACGACCAGGCGCACCGTAACGACCTGTTTCACCAACCGAGTATTGTGGGAAGTTGTAGTGGTGCATAAAGCGTTTCTTATACTCAGGATCCAAACCATCGATGATTTGCGTTTCACCCATTGGTGCCAAGGTCAAGACAGAAAGGGCCTGCGTTTGTCCACGCGTAAAGAGACCTGAACCGTGCACACGAGGAAGGTAGTCGACTTGTGCATCCAAAGGACGGATTTCATCGACCTTACGACCATCCGGACGAACCTTGTCTTCTGTAATCAAACGGCGCACTTCTGCGTGTTCCATTTGTTCCAAGATTTCAGCCACGTCCCGCATGATGCGATCAAACTCTTCGTGGTCGGCATATTTTTCTTCGTAAACAGCCGTTACTTGGTCTTTGACTGCTTGAGTCGCAGCTTCACGAGCCAATTTTTCTTCAACTTGAACCGCTTTTTGAAGGTCGCTGTTGTAGGCTGCGATGATTTCAGCCTGCAAGTCAGCATCTACATGAAGCAATTCTACTTCTGCTTTTTCTTTACCAACTGCTGCTACGATTTCTTCTTGGAAGGCAATCAATTCTTTAACGGCTTCATGTCCTTTAAGAAGGGCTTCCAACATGATTTCCTCTGACAATTCTTTAGCACCAGACTCTACCATGTTGATAGCATGCTTGGTACCAGCTACTGTCAATTCAAGAAGAGAGCGCTCTGCTTGTTCTTGCGTTGGGTTGATGATGATTTCCCCGTCAACATAGCCTACTTGTACCCCAGCGATAGGTCCGTCAAACGGAATATCTGAGATAGAAAGAGCCAAGGATGAACCAAACATAGCTGCCATTGGGGCAGATGCATTTTCATCGTAAGAAAGGACTGTGTTGATAACTTGCACTTCGTTACGGAAACCTTCCGCAAACATTGGACGGATCGGACGGTCAATCAAACGCGCTGTCAAGGTCGCATCTGTAGAAGGACGACCTTCCCGTTTCATAAAGCCACCAGGAAATTTCCCAGCCGCATACATTTTTTCTTCGTAGTTGACTTGAAGTGGGAAGAAATCCCCAGTTGCCATCTTCTTAGACATGACAGCTGCCGTCAAGACAGTTGACTCACCGTAACGCACGACAACAGAGCCATTTGCTTGCTTTGCAACCTGACCAGTCTCTACGATTAACTCACGACCCGCAAAAGTCGTTTGAAACACTTGTTTTGTCATTGTAATCCCCTTTGGATTGATAAAATTATACGACTTGCCTACAAAAATCAGGATACAAAGGGCGTGAAGAATCCCGTATGAAAATAGGAGATTGACGCAGTGTGCCACGCACACCAGGAAATCTATCTTTTTCACTAGGGATTTATCCCGTGTTCAACTATCAAGATACTAAGGCCGCAAAAAGCAAAGTAAAAATAGGAAACTGGCGAAGTCTTCGATGAAGACAAAGACAGTTTATCTTTTTTACACAGCTTTTCGGCCGGGTTCAATTACTCAAGATATTTTGGACGGTTCGGCTTGCCGAACATTTCTGTAGAAAAATAGGAAGGTGACGCCGCACTCGATGAGTGCTAGGAAGCTTATCTTTTTTCCTAAGAAATGAGGCCAAAATTCAATTACTCAAGATACTAAGCCGTTAAGCAACTCAAAGGAAAATAGGAAATCGAACGACGGAGCGAACGCTCCTAGGTAGATTTATCTTTTTCCACAGAGTTGTAGGCGGGTTCAATTACGCATGATAGCATTCGATTGACGCAGCCTATCTGTTTGTTATATCCTCATCTTTGTATCCAAGCACGTATACCTTTTATTTTAACATATTCAAGCCCAAAAGAAAAAGGCTTTGAGGGCCTTTTTCTGTGAATCTTCAGCAAGTTCTATATAAAAATTTTAGAGCTAGATATAGCTTTTGATTATTTTTACGATTTCACGAATTCAGTGCTGTCGACATAAAAGCGTGTTTTGTGGGTTCCACCCTTGTAGTTCTTGTTGTTGCGTTTCAAGACAAAACGTCTGTATGGATCGGAAGTGCCTTGGATAGTCGTTGTCACTTCAACTGAATCTTCATTGACCACCCATTCATCCGGTGAAGGAATTTCCATCGGTGGTATCGCTCCGCCACGACCACCAGCTACAATTTCGTAGAAGGCCTTGTCTTTTGTCGAATAGATCCAGCCGTCCTTCTTTTCGTTTGTCAGTTGGATCAGCTGGTCTTGTGACAGACTACGGATAGAGTCCGAGGTCTCTTCAGCATTCAATTTATTAATGACATCTTGCAAATTATAAGTTCCCGGCGTGTAGGTATTGTAGTAATCAATGAACATGTCTTGTGGGTAACCATCAACTGCACCGTGATCATTGTTCAACTCCAGCAAACGAGTCGGTTGCACCTGAAGTGAATAGGTCAAAGACGCACTGTTTTCAATGATCGAATAGATATCCGCTTGGTCTGCTTTTGATAAGGTCCCAATGGCTTCTTTATCATGTTCATCTGACTTAGCTTCTTCTGTTTGCTCTTTTTCTTGGGCTTTGTCAGATGATTTTTTGACCGATGAAGCCCCCACCGGGCTGTGCTTACGCTCATAGCGTTTTGGGGCGCAAGCTGCTAGGGAAAGCAAGAGGGCTCCAGCTAGTAAATATGTTCCAATTTTTTTCATGTTTGTATCCTTATTTTTTAGTTCACACGGTAGTACAAATCGTTCCCATTTGTAGCATCACTCTTACTCCAGTAAATGGATTCACTGCCACCTTCTCTTGAAGGAATGAAAAGAATAGGCGTGTCATTCGTTGCCCCAGGCATCCGACTAACTCCGTGTAAATTGCCTTCCTTGAAGTAAAAACCAGAAAATTGAACACCATTAACAGCACTACCATTGACCTTCACAATTCCTTGCGCATCAAACTCAATGCTCGTACCGTACTTATTTTTCCAAACTCCCGCTACACTTGAGAAATTTCCAGCTTTTATTTCATCTAGATTCATCTCAGTGCTTGTTTTGGCAGGGGCAGGAGTTGATTCGGCATTTCCATCCACCCGCGTTGTGAATTCAAGGGCGATCCAGCCTTGTCCAGATTCAAGCTTGCCCCAAGTATGACCATCTGCCTCTACGGTTTCCGTGATGGTGTAAATTCCTTTTGCGATCATTCCTGCTGAGGTAGCTGAAGTAGACGGTTCTTTTCGAATACGAAGATCAGCTACACTAACTTGTACTTGGAAGCTGGCGGATTTTTTCTCTTCGGCTTTCGCTGTTGATTTATCCCCTGAACCATCAAAATTTTTCCAGTCAAGCTTAGTGAGGTCTAACTTCTTGGCTGAAATCCCAAGAGCTTGCTCTGCTGTTTGATCCCCACCAATTTGAATGGTTGCTTTCTTTTCTTCCTTAGCCTCCCATTTTCCTAGCGAATAAAGGGTCAATTCCCGGTCTGGGCTCACAGATTGCCAAGTGGCGTAGATAATTTGCCCATTATCAAAAAGATCTAGGCTGGAGCGATAACCACCAACCGCAGCTGTATAAGCTGTATGGAGTAATTCAGCTTTTTGACCCTTGAGGTAATAGATAGCAGAAACATACTGTTTGTTTCCAGTGTATTGATTGGACACCAAGAGCTCATCCACACCATCTTTGTTCAAGTCTGTAAAAGCATACTGAAAGGTTACCGGAGTTTCTAAGCGCTCCAAAGCATCTAGATAGATGCTTTCTTCTGAGCCGGATTTTATCTTACCCAATTCCGCAAACAGGCCTGCTTTATCCCCATTTTTAAGAGCAGTATCATACTTAGCATACCGCTCCAAAACCTCTTGATAATACTTTTGACCGGTATCCTTCTTTTCTTTTTTAACAGTTGATGACGTTGCTGTCTTTGGTTTACTTTGGCGTTCATAGCGTTTGGGCGTGCAAGCCACTAAAGATAGAACGGACACACCCGCCAGTAGTGTAATCATAACCTTTTTCATAAAAACCTCCTCATATCTATCCTAGTATATCAAAAATGGTCAATTTTTCCAGCTCTTTTCAAGATTTTCACACAAGCATTTTCCCCTCTCCCTCTATGTTTCTGCCCTTTTTTCTGATATACTTAGTATAGTTATTTGATCAAAAGGAGAACATTATGGAATTAAAAAAACGTTCTGAATTTCCTGAGAACGAACTCTGGGACCTCACAGCCCTCTATCAAGACCAGGAAGACTTCTTGCGTGCCATTGAAAAAACGCGCGAGGAAATTAATGAATTTGTCCGTAACTACAAGGGCAAGCTCCACACCTTTGAAGACTTTGAAGCTGCCTTTACAGTCTTTGAACAAATTCAGATCCAACTCAGCCACATTGGTAACTACAGCTTTATGCCCCAAACGACGGACTTTGGCGATGAAGCTTTTGCGGAAATTGCCCAAGCAGGGATGGATTTCGAAACTTGGGCCAGCGTCGAACTCTCTTTCTTTGATGATGCCTTAGTAGAAGCGGATGAAGAAGTCCTTGAACGTCTCGGACAACTCTCTCACCTCACTTTTGCCATTCGTCAGGCTAAAATCAAAAAAGCTCACTACTTGGGAGCTGATGTGGAAAAAACTCTGACCAACCTTGGTGAAGTCTTCTACGGACCGCAAGATATCTATACCAAGATGCGGGCGGGCGACTTTGAAATGGCTGATTTTGAAGTAGATGGAAAAGTTTACAAGAATAGCTTTGTCACTTATGAAAACTTCTACCAAAACCATGAGAATGCAGAAGTCCGTGAAAAAGCCTTTCGTTCTTTCTCAGAAGGCCTCCGCAAGCACCAAAACACGGCTGCTGCTACCTATCTAGCCCAAGTCAAATCTGAAAAACTAATCGCAGATATGCGAGGCTACGATTCCGTATTTGACTATCTCTTAGCTGAGCAGGAAGTGGATCGTGCCATGTTTGATCGTCAGATTGACCTGATCATGAAGGACTTCGCTCCAGTAGCTCAAAAATTCCTCAAACACGTGGCCAAGGTCAACGGCCTTGAGAAAATGACCTTTGCTGATTGGAAGTTGGACTTGGACAGTGCGCTCAACCCAGATGTTACCATTGATGATGCTTATGATTTGGTCATGAAATCTGTGGAACCTCTTGGCGAAGAATATTCCCGCGAAATTGCCCGCTACCAAACCGAACGTTGGGTCGACTTTGCTGCCAATGAAGGCAAGGATTCCGGTGGTTATGCAGCCGATCCATACCGTGTCCATCCTTATGTCCTGATGAGTTGGACAGGACGGATGAGCGATGTTTATACCCTGATCCATGAGATCGGACATTCTGGTCAATTCATCTTCTCAGACAACAACCAAAGCTACTTCAACGCCCACATGTCGACCTACTATGTGGAAGCTCCTTCTACTTTTAACGAGCTCCTCCTCAGCGACTACTTGGAACACCAGTTTGACGATCCTCGTCAAAAACGCTTTGCCCTAGCTCACCGTTTGACAGACACCTACTTCCACAACTTCATCACCCACTTGCTGGAAGCAGCCTTCCAACGCAAGGTCTACACCCTGATTGAAGAAGGTGGAACCTTCGGCGCTAGCAAGCTCAATAGCATCATGAAGGAAGTCTTGACCGAATTCTGGGGAGACGCTGTTGAAACAGATGACGATGCGGCTTTGACCTGGATGCGCCAAAGCCACTACTACATGGGACTTTACAGCTACACCTACTCAGCTGGATTAGTAATCTCAACAGCGGGTTACTTGCATTTGAAAAACTCTGAAAACGGAGCTAAAGATTGGCTGGACCTCCTCAAATCAGGCGGTAGCAAGACACCACTTGAGTCAGCCATGATTATCGGAGCAGATATCTCAACGGACAAACCACTTCGCGATACCATCCAATTCCTTTCAGACACTGTGGATCAAATCATTGCCTACAGTGCAGAATTGGGAGAATAAGAACAATTTTCAGACTTAGTTTAATCTAAGTCTGATTTTTTATTTAAATATTACCAGTTAGTAATTGAAAGCGCTCTTATATTTTGGTATGATTATTCTTGGATAAATATCCGAAGGGAGTAACATTATGAAAAAACGGTTGATTTTAACAATCTTAATTGCGTTATTATTTGGAGCTTGCTCAAATCAAAATGAAGCTTCTCAGAAAGAAACTGAAAAACAGGTAGGCTTCGTTCAAAAAGAAGAAAAAGCAAAAAAAGAACGCGACGAACAGGAGAAAGCAGAAAAAGAGAAAAAAGCAAAGGAGGAGCAAGAACGAAAAGAACAAGAAGAACGCGAGAAAAAGGCGAAAGAGGAACAGGAACGAAAAGAAAAAGAAGAACGTGAAAAGAAAGAGGCTGAAGCAAAACAACTTGCGGAGCAAGCTGAATCTTATGTACAACAACTAGAAAATAATCAAATTCAAGATAACGTTTCCCCGGCACAAGCAGCTGTCGATCAAGTTGTTGATCCAACAGTAAAATCTACGTTAACTGAACGCATTGGACGTGTACAAAATGCAATTAATGAAAAAGCTAAAGTAGAAGCACAACAAGCTGCTGCCGCTCAACAAGCTGCTGCCCAGGAACAACGTATCGTCTATGTTGCACAATATGGAAAATCACCTGCCTATTGGTACAATATTAATAATATGCCATCAAATACTCGTAAGGACAAAGTTATCACAATGAGTGAAGCTGAAGCAATTAGAGCTGGAAAACATCATTCAAACAAGGAATAACAAAAAAGCTAAAGAATCATTTTCTTTAGCTTTTTTCCTTTTTAACTTAATTCAACTCAGCAATAATGGCCTTAATTTGTGCTGCAGTATGCACTCCTGCTACTTGTTTAACAACCTGTCCATCTTTTTTAAAGAGCAAGGTTGGGATGGACATAATGCCGAAAGCACGCGCTGTTTCAGGATTTTCATCCACATCCATTTTCAGGATTTTTAACTCATCTTCCGAAAGTTCTTCCGATAATTTTTCTAAGATAGGAGCTTGCATGCGACATGGGCCACACCAGGTTGCCCAAAAGTCTACCAAGACTAATCCTTCTTTAGTTTCTGCCTCAAATGTTGCGTCTGTAATTGCTTTTGTCATTGTTTTTCTCCTTTAGTTTTTGTATTGATCGAGGTCTTGCTTCATCAAATAGAAGAAGACATCCCCGTAAGTGCCGTGGTAATCGAGTTCGTGCCCATTATAGGTCAATTTTTGTACGGGATAGTAATCCGCTACACCAATCAAGCAAGTCTGTTGGGAGCGTTCAAACTCTTCATAGGAATCAAAATGCATGACTCTTTCTTGCTTTGCACCATCTAGATATGTAATATCAATCATAGTGATAACCTCTATTTCTTAAGATGTATCAATTGTAACTCTCTTCATTACATCTGTCAAACAAAACGACTTCCTAAGAATGATGGATCTTGTGCGATAAGGAAAAGACAACAAAACAAAAAATCTCCCCGAAGGGAGATAGATCTGGTTTATTTTACCTTACAGTGCTAGGATCCGTAGCCGAAGATTATACTGGATAAAACCGTTCTAGAGAAGGCGACGAACCGAAGATTGTAGGCTCTATCGTGCCATTTTCATACATGATGTATAGTCCAAGTGTAATGAATACTAAGGGCACAACGATTCGCTCATATTTTTCAATTGTCTCGGATATTAACGGCATAGAGGATAGCACACGACTAAGCTCGCAAAAGATAATTATGCCGATTGCAAACACAAGCAACGCCACGAGTGTCTGTGACCAATCTAACGAAGCAAAATAAGGTATATAGATACCTAAATTATCTCCGCCAGACGCAATTGTTAGCAATGTAACTGTCCAAAACAGTTGATTTGCCTTGCTTTGTTCAAATCTTTCAATAATTTCTTCCTCTTCTTCCTCACCTTCTCCAACAATTGCAAAGCGAATCCCTAAATAGATAGGGATTAAACCAAGCAATCCAACCATCCATGCTTCAGGCACGAAATTGACGACATAAGCAGCAACTAAACTCGCCCCTACAAGTAAGCCTGTGCCTAGATATTGCCCCGCATAAATATGCCATTTCTGTTTATTCTGTGATAGCTGTGCAAATAAAATAATTAAAATAATTAAATAATCGATACTGGTGGAAATATAAACACCAATAGCAGATATGATTGTCTGTCCCATAAAAAACTCCTGTATTAGTCAGTAATAAATCAGCAGATTTTAGGGAAGCACAGACACATTAATTTAGCTATCGCTAGTGGGTAATGTCGAACGTAGGAAAGCATTTTACTCCTCCTCAAAACGTAGTTACAAAGTAATTTCTAGCTGGAATTCGGTGACTACTTCCATGTAAAGTATAACCCACTATACTTTACTTCGTAAAGTGTAGGCTCTCCGAGGGAGCTTGCAGACTGCTACTATTTGAGTTTTTGTAGTCTCCAAAATTGTGGCCGATAAAACCTCAATAAAAAAGCCCCCTGAATTCAGAAGGCTCCATTCTTGCTGGATAAAACGTTTCTAGACAAGGCGCCGAACCGAAGACTGTACTGATGGTACATCGAGGCGAAGTCAACGAAGTATAGAAACGTTTTAGACGCAAGATTAACGACGAAGTCCAAGAGAGTTGATCAACTCACGGTAACGGTTAACGTCGTTTGTACGAAGGTAAGCCAACAAGTTACGACGGCGACCGATTTTCTTCATCAAACCACGGTAAGTAGCGTGGTCTTTTTTGTGTTGTTTGATGTGTTCGTTCAAGTGGTTGATTTCCCAAGTAAGGACAGCAACTTGTACTTCTACTGAACCAGTGTCACCTTCGTGACGTGCGTATTGTGCAATGATTTCATTTTTTTTCTCTTTTGAGATTGCCATGATAAGCTCCTTTTCTTTATGCTCTATCCGAGTGGCAGGTTTGGCATATCCTGCTACCAAGAAAGAGTTAGTTGTCTATTCGACTTTCTTATTCTACCAAGATTTCATCTTTCTGTCAAACACTTATGTTTCCTTTGAGAGGAGCTTTTCTCATTTCTAAAAAGAACCTTGGGAATATGGACAATTTGATGGATCATTCTTCAAGCAACTTATTCAAAAGAGAGTGGGACAGAAATCGGTAATTCGTTAGAATTTGATTTCGTCGTCCCACCTCCGCACAGTTGAGTAGGGCTGTAAAAGCTGATGAAATCAGCGTAGTAGAGCCCACTCAACCACTGCGTCTTGCTCGACAATCCAAAAATAATCGAGAGGCTAGGACTTTTGTCCCAGCCTCTTTATCGGTATGAATCTTATTTCTCTTTCCGTTTACCACGCAAGAGCAAAGCCAAAGCAAAAATTGCTAAGAGGGCACCGAGTATGGTCAATCCGTAAGCAACAACTTCACCAGTTGATGGAAGAATTTTTTTCTTTCCTTCTTTTGGTGTAGTTGGAGTTTCTGGTTTTTCCGGTGTGCTTGGCGGCGTTGTTGGTGGTGTCGTCGGTGGAGTTGTAGGAGGAGTTGTTGGCGGTGTCGTTGGTGGGGTTGTAGGCGGAGTCGTTGGCGGTGTACTTGGTGGTGTGGTAGGAGGTGTTGTTGGTGGTGTTGTTGGTGGTGTATGACGATTGGTTACCGTGAAACCATCAATGTTGCTTGTATAACCTGCTACTGGATCCTCTGTAATCGTGTAGGCAATCTTCTTACCTTCCTTGTATACGGGTAGATCCGTAAAGCTTGCTTGCCAATTATCAGTAGCAGTGATTTCTTTTACAGCTACTTCTTGACCATCCGCAAGGAGGCGAACTGTGATTTTTTCAGGACGAAGACCCTCTTTATTGTCTGCATCATCCCAGATCTTCTTAACTGCTACTTCCGTTACTTCTGGCGTGCGGCTATTGGTAATCACTACATTTCCCTTGTTACTGTCATCAACCGTACTAGTATAGCCTTTGACTGCCCCAACTTCTTTCACTTGGTACTGAATCTCTTTACCTTTCGCTTTTAGAGGCAAATTGCTAAAGGTATGAGTCCAGTTATTTTTAGCAGAAAGTTCCACTTCTTTTCCTTGAGCTTTGCCATCTGCATAGAGCTGTACCTTAATGGTATTTGGACGTTTGCCATCTTGGTCATTGTTGTCTTCCCAACGTTTTGTAACAGTGACGCTGGTTTTACCTGGCTTGTAGCTATTGGTAATGGTTGTCCCATCAATCGCAGCAGAATAATTGGCTACTGTGTCTTCTGTGACTGTGTAGACAATTTGTTTACCGTGATTGTATTTTGGAAGATTGGTAAAGACTGTCTTCCAATCAGTCGCTGCACTTAGCTCTTGGCTAGCTACTTCTGTACCATCTGCAAGGAGACGAACAGTGACCTTGTCAGGACGAACGCCATCTTGGTTATCATTGTCTTTCCAAACTTTCGTTACTGGAATCTCAACAACTTCTGGTGTCCGACTGTTGGTAATATTGGTTCCTTCAATAGTCGCTTCATAGCCTTCAACAGGTTCTTCTGAAACAGTGTAGGCAATGACATTACCAGCATCATCGACCACATCGAGATTATCAAAATGATAGGCCCAAGTTCCTGTAGCATCTGGTTTCACTTCTTTAGAAGCGACTTTGACACCATTTGCTAGGAGATTGACTGTGATTTTTGATGGACGCTTGCCATCTTGATCGTCATTGTCATTCCATGTCTTTTGACCAGCAACGCTTGTCTTTTCTTTTTGGTTCACAACATCACGAGAAATCGCAAGGTCATTTCCAAAATCGTCCTTGCTGATCTTGATAGGTTCTTTAGAGAGAACATAGCCTGTTGGAGCTTGAATTTCTTGAACCGTGTAAGCTTGTTTGATCAAGCCCGTAATGGCACCAACACCATTCTCATCTGTCGTAATGGTTCCCACTTGCTCACCAGTATCATCTGCTGTCACATCAAAGACGGCGCCGGCAAGCGCTTGACCATTTTCACCTTTTTTATGAATCGTGAAGGAATATTTCTCACCATTAAATTGTCCATCAAGAAATTGATAACGGATGACGGCAACTTTATTTTGCTCTTTGATTTCTGTAGCTGTTATGCTAGCATTGTTTTTATATTTGGTATCGATAGCTGGGACCTTGTCCAGATAGACATCATAGCGAATGGTCATTCCTTGTTCTGGGGCTAGATCTCCAATATGAACCGTTAGAGAACGACCATCAGCACTGACAACAGGGGAATAATTTTTCGTGACATTTGTGGTATCTCGCAAATGATAAGCCCCATCTTCGTCACTAACCTGCCAAGTTCCTGTATGGATGTTGACAGAATCTGCTTTGATCTTCCCATCTGTAAAGGCCAATTGGTCTTTAATGTCAATATTATGAAGGGCTGTGTGGCCTTGATTGATGTTCAAGGTATAGGTCAATTTTAATTTATCGTCTGAGTTGGTCCACCCCCACTTGCTAAAGACTTCTGGAGTAGGAGGATTCTCACCTGGATTGACCCCTTTGTAATCGATATTCCCACCCGAAATCACTTTCTTATCGATCGTAAGAGTAAAATCAAGTGTCTTTTGTCCTTTGACGACTTGGTGGTCTACACGTGCAAAGAAACGCAGTTTCCCTGTCACATTGGCCATTCTTTCAGGATAGTCCGTATAGGTTACTGTGATGACCTTTCTTTGATCATCTACCGTTGCTGTCGCAACCTTTTGACCACTTGGATCCAGCAGGTCAATGGTATCCGTTTCAAAGACCTTAAAGTCATCTCCAAGTTGGATAACGGTCTGATCTCCCTTTTTTACACGTCCATTCGGCAACACAAAGTTTGCTTCAACTTGAAAACTCTCCCAAACACCGAGTGGATCTGTAATCGCTCCACCAGTTGATTTCGAGATGTTTACAGATGTCACAACATCATTGATCGTATCTGCATGGACTTTAGCTGGACTATTGGGTTTGGCAAATCCTAAAGCCGCTAGTAAAAATAGGGCAACTGTTGTCAGAACAGAATAGAGCCACTTTTTCATAAACGATTTTTCTCCTTTTTCTACGTTTACTAGATAAGGTATGTGAGTCGAAAAATTATCACTACATATTGTGAATTTATACACAACCTATCTTTTTTCATTATAATCGATTTACTTTGAGAAGACAAGCTAATATATATGCTTTTTGTATTTTAAGTACATTTTTTTGAAACAAAGAAAAAATAGAGAGTGGGACAGAAATCGGTAATTCGTTAGAATTCGATTTCGTCGTCCCACCTCCGCACAGTTGAGTAGGGCTGTAAAAGCTGATGAAATCAGCGTAGTAGAGCCCACTCAACCACTGCGTCTTGCTCGACAATCTAAAAATAATTGAGAGGCTAGGACTTTTGTCCCAGCCTCTTGGTTTTTTTCTTATAAGGGAACTCCGAAGTCCTCTAGGGACTTGAGTTCAGAAGGATGGAGTCTCCGCCATTCTCCCAATTGAAGAGTTGGATCTAGTGTTAGAGGACCCATAGAGATCCGCTCTAAATCCACCACTTCCTTGCCACAAGCCGCGACCATGCGCTTAACCTGATGGAATTTTCCTTCAGCAATTTCGATTTCGACGTAAGAGCTGGCATTTGCCTCATTCACCTCTAAGATCTGCAATCTCGCGGGCAAGGTCGTGAAGTCTTTGAGGACAATGCCTGCTTCAAAACGGGCTACATCTGCCTCATCCATGATCCCAGCCACTTGGGCACGGTAGATCTTCGACACATGCTTCTTTGGCGAAAGCATGGCATGAGCGAGCTTGCCATTATTGGTCAAAAGCAGCAAGCCATGGGTATCGATATCCAGGCGCCCCACAGGAAAGACTTCCTTGTGACGGGCTGTCTCATCCAATAGATCTAGCACAGTTTGGTGGTGATCATCTTCAGTCGCTGAAATGACTCCAGCTGGTTTATTGAGCAGATAATACACAAAGGTTTCATGGACCAAGTCTTCCCCCATAAAGGTCACCTGATCCTTGTCTGGATCAATCTGCAGTTTGCCTGCTGTCTCTTTTTTTCCATTCACTGCGATTTTCTTTTGCTTGAGGAGTTGTTTGACCTCGGTCCTGCTCCCCACACCACAATCTACTAAAAATTTATCTAAGCGCATGATTTCTTCCCGCTCTTTCGCACAATCCAAAGGCCAAAAAAGGAAACCAGGATCATGAGGATACCAGAAAATTCAAAAATGAAGGCTGGAGCAGATGAGATACTCCCTAATAGACTAAGGACAAAGGTCGTTGCGATCGAACCTGCACTACACCCCAAAACCGCCATGGACGTTGCCTGGCTCAAGACCCCTGCTGGCATCTTATCTGACAAGACATTGTAAACTGTTGTCAAAGCTACACTGTAGGCAAAACCTGCAAGGACGGTCACAATGGCAAGCATCCAGAGATTGGCAGAAAGCCCGATCAACAGTTGGGTCAAGCCATAGGCCACTCCCGAAACGAGCAACAAGCGATCGCGGAAGAGCTGGGTCAAGGGTGAGAAGGCTAATCCTGCAAGGATCCCGACAAATTGCATAGCTGCTAAAATAAGCCCTGCAGTTTGGGCAGTGCCATGCCCTACTTGCTCGACCACACTTGGAATCCGAACAGTAATCATGACATTAGATAAGACGATCGACGCCGCAACAACAGCTAAGCCTAGTGCCGTCCGCCATTGACCAGCTGTCATCTGATCATTCCGATGTTTCTCCTCTACACCAACTGTTTTCGAACTATATGGCACAAATAAGAGATACAAAAGTAAGATTGGAATACTGATACCGTAGACGAGAAAGGCAGCCTGCCAGCCAAAGCGAATCAAGAGACTCACTCCAAAGGTCAAAACAGCTGTCCCAACAACCTCTGCAGAACCCCGAATGCCAAGTGTTTGGACACGTTCTTTTCCTGTATAGCGCTCACTGATAATGGCAATGGCAGAAACATTGAGCAAGCCAACCGCCATCCCGAAAATAATCCGAGACAAAAAGACAACTGGATAGGCTGGACTGATTAAGGGAATAAAGCCACATAGAGCGTAAGCGACTAGGCCTGTCACAATCATCTGACGCTCTGAAAATAGGCGCCCAATCCATTTATTGAAGATGAGTGAAACCATGATCCCTGCAGAAGGAAGCGAGACCAAGAGCTCAATCATGCTGTGAGGAATTCCCTTGTAATAGGCAAACATGGCCGACTGCGCACTTGAAATCGAAAACGAAGTCGTCAAAATAAATGAAAGCGCGAGAATACTCACTTTCTCCATGATTTTTTTCATTATTCTATCCTTTAAACTAATCTTTTTTTCACACTCCTCCTATAATAACACGAGCTAGTGACAGGATGCAATAGATTGAATTAAAAAAACGAAATGATTTCTCCATCATTTCGTTCGTGCTAGTAATTGTGAGGCGAAGACTCCCGTTCCAACCATCAAAGCACCAATCCAGACAAAGAGCAGGTGATTGGAAGGAGCTAGTGGCGTCACCAACTGGATGAAGAAAGAAGAGAGGGCTGATCCGAGATTGCAGCCAATCAAGACCAGCGAGGTCGCAAGGTTTAAGAGATTGGTCGGGATTTTTTCAGACAAGTGATAGAAGATACTGGTGACCCCCGTGCTGTAGGTAAATCCTGCCAGCAAGGTTCCTAGAACCAAGCTCCATAGCTGGCTAGACAAGCCAATCAAGGCCAGAGCTAGACCGAAGCCAAAGCACATGATCATGAGCAAGTTCTTTTTGAAAACATGTGTCAAACTGGCAAAGCCTACCCCTGCGACAATCCCTGTCAATTGCATCAGACTCAAGACGGTTCCAGCTGTTGTCGCTGTTCCCATACGAGCATCAACGATGATGTCCGGCACGCGCAGGCTAATGATGGAATTGAAGCAAATGATGATACCAGCAATCACGGCTAGCATCAGACTAAAACGCCATTGAGGGGAGCGAAGGCGTGCGGAACCTTTCTTTTTCTCCTTCAAGCTAGCCTGTTTTTTCCCCTTAGGATAGGGGACAAAAAGGAGATAGAGGAGTAAAATCAAGTAACCACCTCCATATACGGCAAAGATCGCTGGCCAGCCTAGGGGTAAGAGTTGTCCAACAATAAAAGTCAAGATGGCAGAGCCCACCACTTCAGCAGACCCCCGATAGCCCAGCATCCGAGTCTTGTCATTGCCTGAGTAGCGCTCACTGATAATCGAAATAGCCTTGGCATTGATCATTCCTGTCCCCAAACCAAAGAGAATACGACTCAGAAAGATGAGAGGATAGTCCTGCACGACCAAAGGCACAAGGCCGCTAGTTGAAAAGAGCAAAAGCCCTGCGACAATCATCTGGCGCTCACTCATCCACCGCTCGATCAGGCTATTTAAAAAGAGCATGGCCACAACCGCAAAGGCCGGCAGGGAAACCAAGAGTTCCACCTGGCCTGCTGAATATCCAAATTGGCTAAAATAGGCCTTCATAGCCGGCAAACCGGCTGTAATTGAAAATGATGAGATCAGCATGAGCGACAAGCTCAAGAGACTGATTCTTTCCATTATTTTTTTCATTTTTTTATTTCCTACACTTTACTGGTAACATTTGACTTTACTAATTTATTTAGAAAAGATTCAAACTGGTATTTTCAATAGAATCCTAGTATAATCAATTTAGAAATAGAAAAACAGGACATTTGTCCTATTTTAGGAGATTAAGATGAAAAAAATTTCCCCATCTACCAGACTCAAGGAAATCATCACAGACTACCAATTGGACCAGATCTTTCCAGGCGACTGCCTCAGCCAGCTGGACCTTGTTCTCTATCAGGCTGGAGAGTATATCTGCCGCCAAGGTTCTGAGCAAGATGTCATTCCTTATTTTCTCAAGGGCAGGCTCAAGATTGTCCACAGTCTCGAAAATGGCAACGACACCATCCTTGAAATCCAAGAAAAACCTGGACTCTTAGGAGAGATTGAGCTCCTGCTCGATCGGGTCTGTATTACATCGGTCGTTGCAGACCAGGACTCGCTAGTCGTCCAGCTCCCAGCCCAGCACTTTAAGAAGCGCCTCCTGCTTGATCCAACCTTTTTGCGCTCTACGGCCAAGACCTTGGCTGAGAAATTGCACCAGATCAACTATTTGGCTCCTGCAAACTTTCATTATTCGGTCAAGGAACGCCTCGCTACGCATTTTCTGGAACATTGCGATGAAAATGGGACCCTCAAGCCCAAGATGAATCAGCTGGCCCTACGTTTTGGGATCAGCTACCGCCACCTTAGCCGCGTTATCAAGCAGATGATTGAAGAGGGCTTAGTCCAAAGAGAAGGACGAATCTATACGATTTTAGATGCAAAAAGGATGAATGATTTGTCCATCAAACATGCGGAAACCGTCGACAGATAACTTTAATTTTAGGCTCTTTTGTGTTATCATTGAGGGTAGAAAGAAAGTGAGAGTAAAACGATGAAAGCAATTGAAAAAGTTACAAGAGCATCCCATTTGATTGATATGGATGACATCATCCGCGAAGGAAATCCAACACTTCGAGCTGTTGCAGAAGATGTGACCTTCCCTTTGTCTGACCAGGAAATTATCCTGGGTGAAAAAATGATGCAATTCTTGCACCATTCTCAAGATCCTGTTATGGCTGAAAAACTTGGCCTCCGTGGAGGAGTGGGACTCGCTGCCCCTCAGCTGGATATCTCTAAACGAATCATCGCTGTTTTGGTTCCCAATCCAGAAGATGCCGATGGCAACCCACCAAAAGAAGCCTATAGTCTTCAAGAAGTCATGTACAATCCAAAGGTTGTCGCCCATTCTGTTCAAGATGCGGCTCTTGGCGACGGGGAAGGCTGTCTCTCTGTAGACCGCAACGTCCCAGGCTATGTGGTTCGCCATGCCCGTGTGACTGTTGAGTATTTCACAAAAGATGGGGAAAAGAAACGCATCAAACTCAAGGGCTACAACTCCATCGTCGTTCAACATGAAATCGACCACACCAACGGCATCATGTTCTATGACCGCATCAACCCAAATAACCCATTTGAAATCAAAGAAGGCCTTTTGATATTAGAATAGGCGTAACTGACAAAAATACCTAACTGAGAAAGCTCTCGGTTAGGTATTTTTCTTGTCTAAAACATTCTTTTAAGGCAAAAAAGCAGATTGATGTTACTCCTACTTCTGAGTATCACTCGACTGGATCTACTTGACTTTAGCTTTAAAAGAGTAGATTGGGGAATAAAAAATTAAATTCCCAGATGATAAAAACAGAAATGATGAGATTAATAGACCAAAATGTATTATAAAATTGGGCTCAAAGTTTATTAAAATTGCATAACATGCTGCAATGAACATTACCATAGGAATAGTTGCATATGTTAGTGGTAATATTATGTTCTTTGTGTCTGCTGGGAAACAATATACTTTTCGAGGTGTTTTATCTGCCACAATTTCATGCATCCCTTCCCCTCTACCCATCCAAATCCGAAGTCCCACTACAAAAATTAAAATCAACATCATCAAGGATAGATTAAGCAAGTGAGAGATAAAATTGAGGTATTTTTCTATTGGAAACGCCCTTGCTAATAGCATGGAGGTTACACCTAGACCAAGCGAGGTCTTCCCAATTTTGTTATTCACTAAACTCTGATGCTTCTTGTCTCTTTCAAATACTTTTGGAGCTATGGCTCCTACTTCATCCTCTGTTAGCTGATAGGCTTTATGAGGAATAAAAAAAACAAACCATGGCAGAAAATAGGTGATAATAATCGGACGATCGACCTCCATCAAATACCACTCTCCGTCAACTTTTAATAAATGATAGCGAAAGTTCATTTTCGGCAACCGTTCGATTTTTGCTGGTTTAAACATAGATGATCCTTTCTTGATCGTTTTATACTTTAGAAGAAAAACGAATCTGCTCTTTTCATTTTTTTACTTTTGCCTTATAATCCTCACCTGAAGCATACAATAATAAATTACCATGTGATAAAAAAACCAATGAAAAAGCAAACAAGGCCACATGAGATATTAGATTTGGTTTACTGGTACTCAGAACAAAGTAAAATGTTACACTTGAAAGAAATAAAGCCAATGTTACTAATAGAAGATTTTTTAGTAGTAACCTAAATCTTACTGGGCGACAATAGATTCTATTAGCTTTCTTTGAAGGCTTTCTGACCGTCTCTTTTTTCCCAATGCTGATCCAGATACGAATCCCAAAAGCAATACATAGAACAACTACCATTAGCACTAGATTCAGTAGATGGGAGCTAAAATATAAATAATCTTCTATCGGAAAGGCTCTGCCTAGTAAAACTGCTAAGGAACCAGCACCAAGAGCTGAAATCCCTGCTTTAGACTGACTTGAAAGTATGTTCCTATCTCTTTCAAGCACTTTTGGAGCTAGGACTTCTACTTCATCCTCTGTCAGCTGATAAGCTTTATGAGGGATGAAATAAACAAGCCACGGAAGAAAATAGGTGATGATAATTGGACGATCGGCTTCCATTAAATACCACTCATTCTCTACTTTTAACAAACGATAGCGAAAATTCATTTTCGGCAAACGATCGATTTTTGCTGGTTTAAACATACACGTCTCTTACTTTCTATACTGTTTCATTCCTAGACGGAGAATCTGAACTAACTTTTCACCAGTCTACCACAGCCATAATTATCTTATTTATTCATAACAAAACATACCTTCCATGATACCTGATTTTACTTTGATGATCAAGTTTTGACTAAAAAAGAGGTTGGAAGATTTCCAACCACTCTATCTGTTTTAGCAAGTTAAACCTAGCTTCCTCTTTCCCAGAAGATGGCTAATAAAATCATGGCACCAAGAATCGATGGGATAATGGCTGTACCGTTTAGGCTTGGTCCCCAAGCACCAAAGAGTAATTGTCCTAAAAAGGCACCAATCCAGCCCAGGAACATTTTCCCAAAACATCCCATGCGTTCGCCACGATTGGTGATAGCTCCAGCTAGAAGTCCGATCAAAAGACCGACAAACATACTTCCAATCATAGTTTCTCCTTAAATTGCCCAATCTCCATTACGGAAGACTGGGACGCGGGTACCGTCTTCTCGGATGCCGTCGATATCCATTTGGCTTGAGCCGATCATGAAGTCAACGTGAACGTCTGAGCGGTTGAGGCCGGCTGCTTCGAGTTCTTCTTCTGTGAACTCTGCGCCCCCTTCTACGCTGGTTGCATAGGCTGCCCCGATGGCCAAGTGGTTAGAGGCATTTTCATCAAAGAGAGTGTTGAAGAAGGTAATGCCTGACTGTGAAATTGGGCTTGGATCTGGTACGAGGGCACATTCACCCAAGGCACGCGCTCCTTTGTTCTTGAAGACCAAATCTTTCATGACTTGATCGCCTTTTTCAGCTGTGATATCCACAATTTCTCCATTTTCAAAGGTCACTTTGATGCCTTCGATGATGTTTCCATTGTAGCTAAGCGGTTTTGTGGAAGTGACATAACCTTCTGCACGACGGAAGTCAGGAGCCGTGAAGACCTCTTCTGTCGGCATGTTTGGCAAGAAACCTTCACCTTGGGCATTGATAGCTCCGGCAGATTCCCAGACGTGGTTCTTCGGCAAACCAAGAGTCAAATCGGTTCCTGGCGCTGTGTAATGAAGGGCTGAGAATTGTTCCTTATTCAGTGTATCTGCCTTGCTCTTGAGAATAGCTGCATGCTCTTCCCAAGCCTTGACTGGATCTTCTTCGTAAACCCGGCAGGTCTTGAAGATTTGATCCCACAGGAGATCCACTGTTTCTTCATCGCTCGTCGCATTTGGGAAGACCTTTTTCGCCCATTCTAGTCCTGCTGCTGCAGCAACTGTCCAGCTGACCTTGTTGGATTGAGTAGCGATGCGCATTGGTTTCATAGCCATGCCCAAGGCCTTGGCAGAGGCAGAAAGCTTCTCTGCATCAACACCATTTAAGGCACCTGGATCAGACGAGCGCACACCCAAGCGACTGGCCTTGTGTTCCAAGAGGTAGTTCATCTCTGCAATCTTGTAGTCAGGCACATTGTCCAAGCGATCCATCGGTGCATGGAGGAATTTTTCCCGGGTAGTAAAGTCATCCGCCCATTGGACAATGACTTCGTGCGCCCCCAAGGCATAGGCTTCCTTCACGATCAAGTGGGCCAATTCTCTTTGTTCCACATCGATGTTCAAGACCAAGGTATGACCAGGTTGCACGTTGATGCCATTCGCCACCAACAATTTAGCGTATTTTTCGAGGTTTTCTTTAAAATTTGGTAAAACCATTTTTTTCTCCTTCATAAGTGAATGATCTTCTCCTAGTATACCACAAGTCCATATAGAATTCTTTTAGAACGTAAACAACCTTTTTTAATATAAGATAGGTTAAGTGATTCTGAAAAGAAATAAAAATGAGTTCTTTTTAGAACGAATCAAGAAATACCGAAACTTTCCGCTGTGAGAAAAATGCCTGAAACTATTAAGTTTCAGGCACTCGGAATTATTGAGACCTTAGGTTCAATAATTAGTCATGGAACTTCGTAGAAGTTCGCTGACGTCCGTACTCACCTAAGGAAAGTTTCTAAGAAGACTTTGTCTTCAACTGAAAGGATTCCGCTCCTGCAGAATCCTAATTCTTCTTTCTCGATCAAGGAAGAACATAGCCTTGATCATCTACTGTATGGGGATGCCCAGAATTGCCATTCTCCCTCAAAGCTTCCAAATCTTGATCCAAAATCGAATTGTAGTCTGTACTACCTTCACGGGTTACCCGAGTTGATACTTGGCGCAAGAGTTTTTCATTGAGATTGCGAACCCAGCGACCATTACTATGGTCATTGGCTCGCATATAATTCCCTTTCACAATCTCTCCATAAAGGGCTTCATTGACTTGGTAGCCTTGCTTACGCAATCCTAACAGACCAATCTCCACGATCTCATCTGGGCTGTAGTCTTCAAAATCAAATGTAGTCGGGATTCGGCTTTGCAGACCTGAATTGACCTGCAAGAAGTCGTGCATCTCTTTCGTATAACCAGCAAAGATAATGACGATATCGCGGCGGTGGTCCTCCATAAATTTGAGGACTTCGTCCAAGGCTTCTTTCCCAAAATCGTCATTTAAACCGGTATAGAGCGTATAGGCCTCATCGATAAAGAGGACTCCACCCAGTGCACTTTCTAGGACTTCGCGCGTCTTCAAGGCTGTTTGACCTTGGTAGCCTCCAACCAGATTACTCCGGGATACTTCGATGAACTTCTTCTGCTTGATAACCCCCTTTTGGAAGAGGATATTACCCAAAATGCGGGCCACAGTCGTTTTCCCTGTACCGGGGTTTCCAAGAAAGAGAGAGTGCAAGGTCGTATCTTCAACGATGCCACCTTGTTCAGCCCGTTTTTGGTTGAACTCAGCCATGGCCACGAATTGTTCAACTTGCTCTTTCACCTTAGCAATTCCAACCAATCGGTTGAGGGCAGCCATCCCATCTTCTTCCTTGTCGGCTCCGGCTTGATACTTGCCTTGGTTAAGAACAGCATCAATATCGCTATTGAGGATGGTCTCAATATCGTCAGAACCTTGGGCCACCACTCGATCTGCCATGGTCTTGGTCAATTGCTCATCCAGGTTACGAATCCAGCGACCATTGCTCTTATCTAGCGAGCCATCATAAGCCCGCTTAACATGCCGCGCATAGTAATCCCGGTCTTCGAGTTTGTAGTCTCCTTTGCTTAGGATCATTTCACCTAGTTGGACAATCTCATCTCCTGTGAAATCCTCAAAGATGAAATTATTTGGCACCCGAGAACGAAGGCCTGGATTGGTCTTTAAGAACTCCTCCATTTCCTTGGTATAGCCGGCAAAGATAATCATGATGTCGTCACGATTGTCCTCCATAAATTTGAGGATGGTATTGATCGCCTCGATCCCAAAGTCCGCACCGCTGTCCTTTTTATCCAAGCTATAGGCTTCATCAATAAAGAGGATGCCTCCTCGTGCTTTTTCGAGCAGGGCTTGTGTCTGTTCAGCTGTTCCTCCAATATTCGAAGAGATCAAATCGGACTCCGTTGCTTCCACAAAACGGAATTCCTCCCCTGAGAGGACACCCGCATCAAAGAGCACTTGTCCCAATAGACGTGCCACAGTGGTTTTCCCTGTACCAGGATTTCCCATAAAGGCAGCGTGCAAGGTTTGCTTTTCAGGTGCCTTGCCACTGGCGATTCGTTTCTTGTTAAATTCCACCATGTTGATCATTTTCTTGATCTCATGTTTGACTTTTTCAAGACCAATCAGGCTATTTAGTTCTTGAAGAGCATCTTGTTTCTTCTCTGGACCAGAGTCTCTTGCGGTGGTTGGAGCCACCGTTGCATCCGTCGCTTGTCCCGTAGGAACGACTTGCGCATTGCCCTTGGCCACTTCTCTACCGACAAGATAATCACAGTCATCCTCAATTTCCTTGGTCAGATCACGCGCATCCCCTTGCTTATAGGTCACGGTGCCCACCTTCGCAAAGGCTCCACCTTGAAGCCGTATATTAGGATCCGCAATCTTATGACAAATCATATGCTCAGCCATCAGCACACTATCATCGAAAACGCCAAATGAAATGGTTTCGGCATTCTCATTCAAGAAGGTTGTTTCTCCAGTCAGGGAAGCAAAGGATTCTTCATAGACGCATAAAAATTCTGAAAATGTAGCTTGATGAGCTCGGATCATACTAGTGTATGAATTGATGGAGGTTATACGATCCGAATCCGAATTGAATTGCACATTGTTGTCAAGACAGACTCCAGTACCAGTAGGCAACTCAATTTTACAGTTTTCAGACTCCCAGATGACATTTCTCAACCAAACTGGTGGAAAATCCTTTTCCAGATCCCCGCCTGTAATCGTTGAATTTTTTGCGATCACTTCTGAGTCCTTGGCATGGATCGTATTATTCCCAAATATTTCAATATGGACATTTTCTAAGGTCAACTTGGAGCCTTCTGACAGATCTATCTTAGAAAAGATCGTTGAATTGCGAATGGACAATTCTGATGCTGACATTCCGATGGCACTTTGGTGTTTTTCCGGAACCTTCATCCCGACTCCTTCCAGTGTCAACTTCGAATGCGTATCCATATAGATAAAAAATTCATTATTTGTTGGAGTGGTTGCTTCAAAATAGACCTGTTTACAGGTGATATCTGAGCTATTCCATAAGAGCAAGGTAGTATAGTTCCCACCAACTTTAAACCACAGATCTTCAAATGTCACCTGAGCTCCCTCTACAAATCGGAAAGAAGCCTCAATCGTGTTGTTAAACATGCGCCCATTACCATTTGGATTTGGAACTACATGCCCCACAAAATGAAGGCTCTTGTTGATCACAATTACCTCATCTGTCGGCCATTGAAACACATACCCATTTTCAAACTCGATGGTATCTCCATCCTGCGCTTTTTCAAGCGCATCCATAAAGTTCCAACTATTGTTGTAAGGCCCTACTAAATATCTTGCCACGCGCTTCTCCTCTGTTTCATTTTTTTGGAAGAACATACATTGTTTTTCTGTTTCCTTGTCACAAACCATCGTTACTAAAAATTGTAACACAATCCGGATCCAAAGAAAACACTTATCAGATCTGAAAGGACTGAAAAACCTCTATTTCCAAAAGGAAAATAGAGGCTGTCAGTTAATCTTTCAAGGCTGAAAACAAGCCGGCTAGAGCAATCGCTCCTGAGAGCAGAGCGGTGGAAAGGAGTAGCACGTTATCTGCTACCTCTAGCTTGTACTCAAAGACTTTTTCAGCTGGTTTGTCTTCTGCAAAAATTTCTAACTTCATGTTCTCCTCCTTTGTTTCTAGAACAAATCACTGTGACTTCCTGTCCTCAGCAAGTTTAAAATCAATTCATCCTGATCTACTTTGTAAACCAAAAGCCAATCCGGCTGGATATGACACTCCCGAACACCTTGGAAATGCTTGGAATTGGTCAATTGATGGTCACGATATCTGACAGGAAGTTCTTTTTCTTGAACCAGAAAATTCAAAACTTCTTCTAACAGTTCTGCCTTCAAACCTCGCTTCATTGCTAACTTAAAATCTTTTTTAAACTGTTTATGATAACGAATCTTAAGCACGCAAGTCCTCCATCAAGTCTGAGACCGATTCAAAGGGCTGACTCATATTCCGATTTTGCTCTACATCCGTTACTACTTGGAGCAACTTACCACGATCGTCTAATCGAACATCAAAAGGTAAGCCCTGATATTGAATAGCCTGACGAAGGAAAATGTTGATAGCCGTGGTCATATCCATCCCTAAATGATTAAATACCAGTTGGGCTTGCTCCTTAACCTCACTATCCAAACGGATACTCATGCTCGTCTTTGACATATTCTCACCTTCTTTCTATCTTTTATTGTATCAAAAAAGAAGGCTATTGTAAATCCATAGGATATACAATGGATAGCTGTAAACTAAAATATAGTAAAGAAATAAAATTAGTATCCCAAATATGGGAGATCTCAGCCTGAGTTTTAGTTTTAGAATATAATGTTGCTATCATATATTAAGAGGTGAAAAATATGAAGCAGATTACGAAACAATATAAATTACTATATTTCTTGCTTATTTTATTAAGTCTGACAAGTGCTCTTTTAATGACATTCTTCTCTCTCCAATTAGGAAGAATACTTGATAGTATATCTAATTCAAATAGTGGATTACTCTTTCATATCACTATTTGTGTAAGTTCGATTTTACTGTGGTTCTTGATTTCTTGTTCCTATTCCTATCTTAAAAACCAATATGTAAAAAAAGTTATTTTAGATCTAAAAAGGCGTCTCTTATTACATTATTTATCGCGTGAATTTAACCAAATTGACAACCGTAACCATTCAGATTTCTTAAATAATATCACCAAAAACAGTGACCTTATTCAAGAAAATTTATTAATCCCTAAAATCTCTCTAATTGCAAATTTAGGGAGCCTTATCATGAGTGTGGTTGCTATTATTTATATAGAATGGCGATTAGCATTAGTCTTTCTTTTATTGTCGAGTATAACGATTTTTCTATCACAAATTCCTGGAAAGTTAATGACTAAATCAACAAATAATTATTCTCTACAAAATAATCACTATTTGTCAAAAATGACAAACTTTATTAATGGTTTTGAACAAATTAAGTTATTAAATATTCAAAGCTGGACCCAAGAAAAAATTCAGGAAATCAGTTTAGAATTTGAAGAGTCCAGAAAAACATATCAATTCTTAAAAGACTTAGCTTCAACTACTGGAATTTTACTAAGTTTTGGCTCTCAACTATCCTGTATGGGTGCTGGTATCTTTTTTGTAAGAAATAACTTACTGACTATTGGATTACTAGTAGCAAGTATTCAATTATTAAACGGTGTTTTTGCTCCATTACAATCTATTCTTTACAATAAAAATTTAATCAGCAGTAGCAAGTCCATTATTGATAATATCCAAGAAAATTTATATGAGACAAATCATGAAATTTTCCATAAAACAAGGACAATTGATTGTGATAACATTTCGACCATTTCTATTAGCCAATTACATTATGAAATTGAAAATAAAATATTATTTGATCATTTTTCCTATGAATTTAAAAAAGGCAAACGCTATGCGATTATAGGTGCTTCAGGAGCTGGGAAAACAACTTTAGTAAAATTAATACTAAATTATTATTCCAAAAATCTTTATGATGGGGAAATACAAATCAACGGAAAACAGAATATTGATATTTCCTCAGAGGAGTTATATAAAGATATTGCATTTGTGCAAAAAAATGATTTTCTGATTGAAGGAAATGTCCTAGAGAATATCAAACTATCCAGAAATCTTTATTTAACTGAAAAATTAAGAAAAGCCTTAGGATTTAATGAAGAATTTCTTAATAAGAGTCTATCTCAATCAAATCAAACTATTTCAGAAGGGGAAAAACAACGAATTGATTTAGCTAGGTTTTTAGTCAAACCATATTCTGTATATATATTTGACGAACCTACAAGCAACCTTGATCCAATAAAAGCCAAAGAAATGTTGGACTACATTCTATCCATTAAAGATGTAATTGTTATTGTCATTACTCATGATCAAAATCCAGAAATATTGGAAGAGTTTGATCATGTTATTACCTTATAGATAAATAGCCTAGTCTACTAAATGAACGATGTGTTTCTCAAAGTATTGTTTGTAATTTTTGTAGATTGTTTTATTGAAGAGTTCGAATATTTTTAAAGCTTCTTCGATTTTTAAAAGTGATTTTTGATTATGATAGAATTTCAGTTCCAAATATCCATCTAAATACAGCAAAATAGTTTGTTCAAAAAAATCTGTGGAATCCGCTAATATATTCTTCGTAGCCTGTTTTAAAAATAAAGATTCCTCATATAAGTCGTTCTCAATCATTATAATCAAAGAATTGAGAAGTAGTTGAATGAGAGATTGTCTATTTCTAGGTATAGAACTATACAACTTCCCTTTGTTGAGCGCCTCTTTGGCATATCTAAATAATAAATCTGGAGATAGAACACGACAGCAATTTCCAAGGATGAGCGTTTCGTAATAACCCCAGTTTTCAACAGAAAATAAATAGTTTGTAAGATAAGAGGCGTCTTGACGACTCAATTGATGATTCTTATCCATTCCCGAAACAATACTTTCAATGAAAATAGCATTTAATTTATGGTAATGAGAATTTGTCCCATGAAAAAGTTCTATTTCTTTCTCTACCATATCTAGTAATGCTTGAGCATCTTCATTATATGCAGCCTGTTTAACAGAAGCTATTAAGGTATTAAAATCCGAAGGTTGATAATGATTACAGATAAGCAGATATTCTTCTAGTGTTACTCCTATTCTTTCAAGAAGATACAATAACTTAAAGACAGAAATCTCTGTTTCTCCTAATTCAAATCTAGATATTTGAGATTTTGAAATTTCAGCACCTGCTAATGAAGAAATAGAAATCCCCTTTTCTTCTCTTATTTTCCTATAAGTTTCACCTAAAATCATACTTATCTCCATTCCATATCGAAAAGTTATTAAGGTATAGCAAACACTACTTCCGTTAAGCTTACTCTTGTTTGAGAGTATCATTATTAGTAATTTATAGCAATCATTTTTGATAATTTCAATATATAACTTCCTAAAGTTATAGTCTTTGGATAAAAACTTACTTATACTCTATCATATCTAAAAACCAGTAGAAATGAAAATCATAAAAAATCATCTCTACTGGTTTTACTGTTAAGTCTTAATTAGATGAAACTTAGTCGGCTTATTTGAACAAGTTGACTTTAAATTAGAACAAATCATCAAACAAACTCAACTGGTTATCCTCTGGCATATTGCCAAGAATCCCCATCTCATCCATCTTTTCAACCAGGGTTGAGGAGACGCCACCACGTTTGCGCAACTCGGTCTTAGAAAGAAATTCTCCTTCTTCCCGCGCCCGCACGATCTGCTTGGCAACGTTCTCTCCCAGACCATCCATCGCGACAAATGGTGGAATGAGGGTATCCCCATCGATCAAGAATTCTGTCGCCTGACTGCGATAGAGGTCTAGCTTGCCAAACTTGAAGCCGCGCTCCCACATCTCATTGACAATCTCAAGGGTGGTATAGAGGTCGATCTCCACATTGGAAGCCTCGTTGTTCTTGCGTTTCTCAGCAATCTCCTTCATCCGAGCTTTCACGGCCTCAAGGCCTGCACCCATGGTCTTGATGTCAAAGGCTTTGGCCCGAATCGAGAAGTAGGCACAGTAATAATAGAGAGGATGATGCACCTTAAAGTAGGCCACCCGAAGGGCCATCATAACATAGGCCGCCGCATGGGCTTTAGGGAACATGTACTTGATCTTACCACAGGACTCGATGTACCATTCAGGAACATTGTTTTCCTTCATGGCTTGGATGTAGCCATTGCGCTCTTCTTCTGAGATCTTAAGCCACATCCCTTTCCGCACGCGCTCCATGATGGTAAAGGCCATCTTAGGCTTGAGACCCGCGTGCATGAGGTACACCATGATGTCGTCCCGACACCCGATAACGGTCGATAGATCGGCAATGCCCGCCTTGATCAAGTCTTGGGCATTTCCCAACCACACGTCAGTACCGTGAGACAGACCAGAGAGCTGAAGTAACTCTGCGAAGGTCGTCGGATGGGTCTCTTCGACCATGCCCCGAACAAAGTTGGTCCCAAACTCTGGAATCCCCAACATCCCTGTCGGTGTTCCAATCTGCTCGGCTGTTACCCCTAGCACTTCTGTCCCAGAAAAGAGGGCCATGACCCCTGGATCATCCATAGGGATATCATTTGGATCAATACCTGACAAGTCCTGGAGCTTCCGAATCATGGTCGGATCATCATGTCCCAGGACATCGAGTTTGAGGACGTTTTCATCGATATCGTGGAAGTTAAAGTGAGTGGTCTGCCATTCAGCGGTTACATCATCTGCCGGATACTGGACCGGAGTAAAGTCATAGACATCCATATAGTTTGGAATAACAACGATTCCCCCCGGGTGCTGACCGGTCGTCCGTTTGACCCCAGCTGCACCAAGAGCCAAGCGCTCGACCTCGGCATCTCGGTAGTACTTGCCATAGTCCCGCTCATAACCCTTGACAAAGCCGTAGGCAGTCTTAGCTGCGACCGTACCTACCGTTCCTGCCCGGAAGGCGTATTCTTCCCCAAAGATATCACGAACATCCAAGTGGGCGCTCGGCTGGTCTTCCCCAGAGAAGTTCAAATCGATATCGGGTACCTTGTCCCCATCGAAACCAAGGAAGGTTTCAAAGGGAATGTCCTGCCCATTTTTGCTGAGCTTGTGGCCACAGTTTGGACAATCCTTGTCTGGCATATCAAAACCAGATCCATAAGAACCGTCTGTGATGAACTCACTGTATTGGCACTGGCTGCAGACATAGTGAGGCGAGAGCGGATTAACCTCGGTGATCCCGATCATGGTCGCGACAAAGCTGGATCCAACGGATCCACGCGATCCAACCAGGTAGCCCCGCTCATTGGAACGGTGCACCAGCATTTGCGATGCCAGATAAATCACGGCAAAGCCATTCCCCAAGATAGAGGTCAATTCCTTTTCAATCCGCAGATCGACAATATCAGGGAGCGGATTACCATAGATCTCAAAGGCCTTCTGATAGGTTAACTCGGCAACTGTCTCTTCGGCCTTGTCGATAAAGGGTGTATAGAGGTCGCCCTTAACCACTTCGACAGGCTCAAAGGTCTCTGCTAGTGCATTGGTATTTTCAATAACAATCTGACGCGCCAATTCTTCTCCCAAAAAGGCGAATTCATCCAGCATTTCATTGGTGGTTCTGAAATGCGCTTTAGGAAGTGGCGCTGGCTGGGCATCTTCTCCGTGCCCGATGGTCCGGTTGATCATGGCCCCTTGACCGAGACTGCGGACAATGATCTCCCGATAGATCTCATCTTCCGGTTCCAGATAGTGGACATTTCCTGTAGCAAGAACAGGCTTGCCAAGGCGATCTCCCACCTCAATCAAGCTCTTGATAATGGTCTGGAGCTCCTCCATGTCCTTGACCTGCTCCTTGGCAATGAGAGGCGCATAGATAGCTGGTGGCATAACCTCGATAAAGTCGTAGTACTTGGCCACTTCGACCGCCGCATCCACACCTTGCGACATGACCGCATCAAAGACTTCCCCTTCTGAGCAAGCCGATCCAAGGATCAAGCCCTCGCGGTGGGCATCCAGCACGGTCTTGGGAATCCGTGGAACTCCTTCGAAATACTTGGTCCCAGAAAGCGAGACCAGTTTAAACATATTCTTAAGGCCGGTCTGGTTCTTGACATAGAGAGTCGCATGCTTGACCCGGGCCTTCTTATAAGAATTCTCATCGATCAAATCGATATTCAGATCCTTGAGATTGGTCACCCCATGCTTTTCAGCAACATCTTTGATGAAGATAAAGAGCAGGCGCCCCGTCGCTTCTGCATCGTAGTTGGCCATGTGGTGGTGCTCCAAGCCTACTCCAAAGCGCTTGGTTAATGGCCCCAAGCCATGCCGTTTAAAATCTGGATAGAGGTTACGGGCAAATTCCAGCGTATCGATTACCGGCTGGGTGATCTTGGGAAGGCCATGACGCTCATAGTTGGCATTCATGAAGCCCACGTCAAAGGTGGCATTATGGGCTACAAGAACGGTTCCCTCACAGAAGGCCTGAAACTCCTTCAAGACCTGCACCAAGGGCTTAGCCCCCCGAACATGCTCATTGGTGATCCCTGTCAATTGGGTCGTAAAGGCCGACAGAGGATGGCCCGGATCGATAAACTCGTCAAACTCCTCAATGACATTGCCCTTGTACATCTTAGAAGCAGCGACCTGGATCAAGTCATTGTAGATGGCTGAAAGTCCCGTCGTTTCCACGTCAAAGACCACATAAGTTGCTTCATTGAGGTCCAGATCCACCTCGTTATAGGTGATGGGCACCTTGTCCTCTACGATATTGGCTTCCATCCCATAGATCAGCTGGATCCCAGCCTTCTTGGCTGCTTTAAAGCCATGTGGGAAGCTCTGCACATTGCCATGGTCAGTGATGGCCACCGCCTTGTGGCCCCACTCAGCTGCCTTGGCAACCAGCTCTTCGACTTCCGGCAGGGCATCCATAGTCGACATATTGGTATGGGCGTGGAATTCCACCCGGCGCTCACCTTCTGGCATCAGGTCCTTGCGGGCATAATGCACGACTTCCTGGATGTCTTGGACATTCATGGTCAAGTCGCGCGTGAAATTGTTCATTTCGATATTTCCCCGCACCCGTAGCCAGCTGTTCTTCTTGATCATGTCAAACTTCTGGGCTTCTTCCTCATTTTTGACCCATTTCTGAAGGGAAAAACTCGAGGTATAGTCGGTCATCTTAAAGCTGATCAAGACCCGACCGGTCCGTGTCACCTTGTGCTCCACGTCAAAGACCACACCCTCAAAGACAATCCGGTTCTCTTCAGTTGTGATCTCGATCATCGGAGTGATCTCGGCCTTGTCTAGCTTAGGTTTAGCCGTAGCTTTCTTAGCCTTGAAGTCAAAGGCCGGCTTTTCTTCAACCGCTGGTGGCGGAGCCATCTGGGCCAAGGATTCCATAGCCCGCAAAGTCTCTTCATTGGCTGCTTGGAAGATCTTTTCATTTTCCTCCTCAAAGCGCGCCACTTCTTGCTCTGTCAACTCCTCATCAGACTCCACCCGACAGGTGAAATGCGGAAAACCAAAGGCTTCCAATTGCTTGGCAAGGTTAGGCAAATGATTCTTACGAAAATGCTCCGTATCAACCGAAGAAGGCCCTGAGATGATCAATTCCTGCCCTTCCGCACGCACCTGCAAGTCTTGGTAGAGCCCCTTAAATCCTTGACTAGCACAAGGCCCATCCTCAAAGACCTCCCGATAGTAGGCCTGCAATAAATCATCAGAAAAGTCCTGATTGGCCACTTGGATGGTAAAGGTCGCCTGGTTTCCTGTCTTTGAAAATTCATCCTTCAAGCGCTGGCGCAATTCCTTAAACAAAGCAATCGGCAAGACCTCCGCAAAAGCAAAGCGGAACTCCCAAACCCGACTGACCTTATGCACCACGACTTCTTGAATCTCCGCATGCAAAAAGGCACTGGAAGATCGCATCTCCAGCGGCATATCCAGCTGATCCATTAAAATTTCAAAGGTGTTGGACATTGTTTCTCCCTTGATCTTGATTCTTTTGCTCGCTTTTGAGCGGCCCGTTTTCTAAGCAAAAACAGACCAATCAAAAACATTCGTAACCCTTATTTTATCACAATTTAAGGATTAATTCGAGGGAGAAGTGAAGATGAAAAAATCACCGATAGGTCGGTGATTTCTCTTCATCATTTATTCAGTTAGGGCTGATCCATTATTTATACTTCATCCCATAGTGATGGCCACAACTGCTAAAATAGGCAATAAAATTAACCTCCAGATTCCAATCCATATCTGCCGTTTAAAAAGCCTGTCTAATCCACTATAGCGTTCAACGTAGGATTCTTTTGGACAGGCTGGATTATACCAGACCGTCATCTTCGATCCCAGTGGAAAAGCATCTTGAAAAAGATTGCCCTTTGAGACTGTAGAATTGGTGTAGATGGTTATCCTTTGTGCCATCAAATCGATATCGCTAGCTGCTTGATTCGTTTTCCAAGGAAGTGTTGCCCGCACCACCCGATAATATTTTAGACTATTACGATAGGTCTGACCATCCACTCTATATTCTACAATTGGAGCCACCACAATTTGTGCCCGCTTATAGCCAACTACCACTCCTTCAACGCTCTTTGATGAGAGGGTCTTAATCCTAACTTCTCTTCAAAAATGTCCAAAAAAGAGTACGGTAAACAAGGGAAATCCAATAACAGCCACAGCAATGACTAGAAGTATTCTGATATCAGGCATAACTATCACCTACTTCATCATCAGATCTGACATACTAAGACTCATCTTCGTTCCATCTGTTATACTTTCGACAATTGATTCTTGCTCCTTAGTCAAAGGAAGTAGAAAGATAGTTGCCGATTGCGTTGGTAATTTGCCATTTTCAGAAACACTATACTCAACTAACTGATTTTGATATATCGATTGCCCATCATAACTCCAATTGAGCTTAAACTCTGCATCATGATCAATATTCGTTCTCGTTTTGTTGACCAACATAAATACTACATATTCTTGTTGGTTCAAAGTATAGGTACTCCCTGTATAATACAAAGTGATCTCACCTTGCTTACCTGCCTCTGGATGCTCTTTTACTAACCTCTTACCCAGTTCGATCAAATCAGATGTTTTTCCTTCATACTGAGGCGCTACTACAAATTTTAAGGCCTGTTCCTCTTTAGCAGACGAGGAAGCCTTTGTAGTTTGCTCCGTTTTGTTTGTAGTTACCTCTTTCGCCTCTTTTTTCGGCTGAGCGCAGGCTGTTAATACAAGCACACTCGCCAGCAATACCATCATCTTTTTCATGGATCATTTTCCTTCTTTTATGATTGAGTTGGATGTAAAAAACAGTTTTTACTATCATACCGAAATTTAGTTTGAAGAGCAAGTTCGTTACTAAGTGGAGAGAGATGAGGGAATGAAAAAGAGAGAACCAATTTGGTCCTCTCCAGGTTGTAACTTTTTATCAACCCACTACAGTTGACAAAGAGCCAAATAAAAACTTCTTAGTAAATTTCCTTAGAGGAATATGCAAACTCTCAAGCGCTGAGAAATTTTTAGATAAATCAAACCAGCAATATTAGTTACGACTGATCATCATATAAAACTAAATTAATTTGATCAACGTCTCCTTTGGGAATTTCCGGATGTTCTTTAATCCATTCTGCTAATCCCTTTTGGATTCGTTTCTCATTTTCACTAACATATCCTTCAAAGACTACCTCACTTATATCCTCATGGTTAAAGTACGTTATTTTATCTGGCTCAAGTCCAGTAAGCTGGTTAACCGCTGCATAATCAAAGTAACACATTTTCTCTTTAATATTGAAAATTGGATGTCGAAGTACTATCATTACAGGTATTGTTCCACCTTCTAGATATACCACACTCCCTAACGTCAATAATTTATTTTTTTTCATCAATTCTCTCCTTTATATATTGAAAAAAATTATACAAATCTAACTATTACTCTCCTCAATCTCTACTTCTACAACCTGATCATGTTCATCAATAACAATTCCATTATAAAATAGAAAAATATAAAGTGCTATAGGTAACATTAAAAATAGTCTAAACTGAACAAAATAGGCAAATAAAAATATTGGTAAGACAAAAATAAGAAATAAAAAAACATAGGCTACACTTTTTATAAAAAATTGTTTCAACATTACCAAAAACTATTCCCTTCTTTTGTCGTTTTTAATGGTGTCAGCGCTCTAACTCTTCCAATGCGCTTAAGAAATGATTTTCTTTTTTCTAGGTAAAATTTTAATTTCAATTTTCTATATACAAATACGTATAAAAATGAAATGAACACTGTTAAAATAAGAATCAATAAATTTAGACTGCCTTGATATAAATTCATTCCTGTATTTGTAGGTCCAAACCAAAACTCAATCGGAATAATCATACGAGTAACTGCAGATAAGAGAACAACAATTCCAATAGTAGAATAATTCTTAACTCTGTTTTGTCTTGGTTCCATAGTATGTCTGATAAATTGATATTTCGTTTGATAAATGTTAAAAGACCTCTTAATTGATAAACTACAATTTCTTTGTACAAGATATTCCTGACCCGTATCTGTCACAATAAGGTACCAACCTTTTTGGATAGTCTTATCATTTAAAGTTATATTAAAAACACGTCCCTTAATATTTTTTTTATCTACCATGAAAATAAACCTTTAACCCCGTTCACAACATTATTCCAGCCAGAAACAACAGCTTTGCCGACATTATCCTCAAATTTTTTCACCTCTGGAAAAGCTTCTCTAGCCCATTCATTTGCATATGATATACCAATCCCAATAGCAACTGTTGCACCAAATCCTAAACCAATTGGATTAGATATTATACCTGCAGTGGCCAATGCAGCACTTCCTCCTTCAATTAAAGCAAGAGTCCCCGCAGTCGCTGCAGTATTGGTAATTTCTTTTCCCCAAGCCTCATCAGCTGAATCTCCAAAAAGCATATCAATACCAACGCCTGCTACTAGACCAAGTCCTGTACTAACACTTTTTCCTATAGCTCGACTTGTTCCTTCAATAGAATTTTCCGTTGCTTCCATGGCAGCTTTAGTAGCCCCTGGTGTTCTTCCCATATTTTTTCCATTACTCATGGTAATGTTATATCTATTCGCATATATTTCAGCACTTTTCTGGGCAGCTTTTTTAGCACCAGCATTAATAATCTTATCTTCGGTATCACTACTTATTTTTTCTATTGCTACTGCTGTAGAAACATCACGAGGTGCATTTTTTGCAGTCTCTTCAATTTTCTTATTTCTCTTAATTTCTTGTTTCTTTTTGTCATTATATGCATTTAATTTCTGTTGAATATTTTCCGGTAATTCTCTATTAGAATATCGACTCTTGTATGCATTGATCTTCTTCACATCATCATCAGATAGTTCCTTACCTTTATTTGCCTTTTCAAGAACCTTCTGATAATCTTCATCAATCTTGGCTTTCTTATCCCATTCGCCTTCGATACTCTTAGCCCAGTTTAACGTTTTTCCAGAATGTTTGGGGAATGTCCCACCGAAGCTCGCAAAATCTCCCTGTATCATATTCAATCCGGAAGCCAAGTTTTTCACCACAGTGTCCATGCTCTTAGCACCTTCTCCTGAGAATACTTCATTGGAACTCCCTGCAAATAGATTCAACTTGCGAAGTTTTTCCATCTTCTCATTTTTTTGAGATGTTAAACTATCCATGCGAGAAGATATATTTTGCAGGAGACTCTTATCCGCATGATCACTACTTTCCATAGCACGAAAAGTACCTCTGAGACTACTAATACTACTTTCAAGGCTTTGGATTTCACTTTCAAGTACGGCTGAATCCAGATCTTCTCCCCCAACTTCTGACCGATATTTTGAGGGGAGTTTGGGTACGGCTTCACTGAGGTACTCAGAATACATGATTGCCCCTTTAATCAGTGGCGTAATCACACTCACTCCATATTTTTTCCCTGAATCATAGGCACTCCCTTGCAAGTCACCCGCTCCATTGAAGTTAGAGAGGGCTTTAACCGCTGAATTATAGGCAGTTACCCTAGCTTTTCCAACGGAAGACATGGTCTGTCCTTGTGCATCCGATGATCCTAATACCATTTTGACCATATTACTTTTTCGACTCCTGTTCTATTAATAGTTTCTTTCTAGCGTGGTAGAGTTCATTTAATTGCTCATCCAGCTGATTTTCTCGCTTCTTAATATCCGCTCTTCGTCCTTCAGACCATTCTTCAACCATAGCTCCGATGCCTTCTACACTCACGATTAGATTTTCGTAGACTTGATAGTCTTTGGAAGATATGGGCAGCGTTAAGATCTGACGAAGAGGTTTTAAGCTTTGTCGATGTAGTTCAAACATTTCCTTTTCTGCTCTCTCCACTTTCCTTTTTTCTAAGTTCAGCTGATCGAGCGATTGGGTAATGTTTTTCTTCTTTTTATCGATCTCTTCTAAGGTGATTGGTTTCATTATTCTGCAAAGTATCCCGAATTTGGTACAAACTCTCCGCTCTCACCAGGAGCTGCACTGGTTTCTGGTAAATTAGATGTATTGGCATCGATGTTGGACGCGATATTACTATCCATGGCTACAAATTCTGCCGCAACCCCATGGATCAATTCTACAAAATCATTTAGCACACCACTAATTGAGGCTGCATAGTTGGCTTCCTCTGGAATTTTTTCTGCAGCTGTACTATTTCCTGGATACTCACTCGATCCATCTAGTGTGACTGGGCCAGGTGCTGTTATACTTCCTGCCGCACTCGCTATTCCTGAAGCGATAGAACTTGCGACTTCTTCTCTACTCTGTATTGGTGTCATATAGTTACCTCCCTATCCATTCTTGGTGATTTTAAGTTTAATAGCTTGCTTGCGATCATGCAAGTAAATTTCATCTGAAGCAAGACGTGCTTCTCGATTATTATAAGGCTTATCTAGGAACATTTGATCCATCAATCTCATACCGATCATAAACCATTGAGCATTGCCTTTGAGATATTTCGGTACTTCATTGATGTTATTTCCAAGATAGGCATATTCACTTCCTATTACAAAGTGCATACCAACTCGTGGTCCATTATCAAATAGATAGCGTAGATCTTTTTCTGTGAGTCCGTGATCAACAATTGCCTTAATAGTTGGCATCATGATCAACCAGTCTGAATATAGATCTTTTTCAAGACGACGATCAACCTCATATATTAATTGTTTAGCAATTTCAGAGATTTCTTGGCTACTACTAATATAAGTAGAAACTCTATCCTTGTAGGCAATACATTCTTCTAATGGATCCACCAGCATAATATGTAATTTTGATCCAAATTGAAGTGCTGTATTTAACAAATGTTTTTGCTGATTTTCCAGTGATTCTGGAGAGTCCGCCATAAATACCAGATTTTTCAAGCGATCAAATGGAATCTTGATAGTTTTGACCATTTCAAAGTCAAGTCCAATTGGAAATTCTAGATTTTCCATGGACTCTTTCACGTCCTCACGTCCATAGAAGGCTGCTTCTGTCAACTCATCTGGCACCATTGGGATGCCTGCTGGTGTTTGGCCAGTCCACATCTCTTTGAGACTTTGGACTTGATCGCGAAGGTTGTTGATAATTTGGATATCATTGTCCCCTGCGACTGGTAGGGCGAATTGGACGACATCAACTTCGCCACGCTTCATGAGTGCTCGTCCCTTGATGTCTTCCATCGTAGCTGCCAGTGGGGTTGCTCCCACGATACCGCGGACTTCAGAGATATCATTTTGTGGCAAGGTCAGCTGGTGCTTGAAGTTGGAATAGAGCTGAGCCCGTAGGTTGTTTTGTCGGCTAGCTGTGATGATCAAGTGCACACCGATGCTGAGACCTTCACGGGAGATCCGCATGAAGAGTTTGAAGAGGTCTGTCTCATAAGGCTCGTCCTTCATGGACTCATAGCTATCCATCAAAATGACCATGGTTGGCTCTTGCTTCCCGGTCACTTCACGGTAGAGGGCGATGGTGCCGACCCCATGCTCAGAGAGGAGTTTCTTGCGACGGTCCAACTCGCGGTTGATGATCCGGATGAATTTCTGGATTTTCTCTGTCTGATCGAGTAGCAAGCTATCGGCCACATGTGGCAGTTGAGTCAGTGGTGCTAGACCATTGGTTCCGAAATCAAGCAGGTACATGGTCAGATTTTCTGGACTCTGCTTGCGGGCCAGATCCATTGCGACTGTCTGAAGGAAAGTCGTCTTTCCTGTCCCTGGACTTCCGTAAAGGAGGATATTCCCATCTTTTGACAGATCGATGGCGACTGCTTCTTGCTTTTGCGCTTGCGGGATATCGGCTACCCCGATCAGGACGCTTGGAGCTGTCCGTTTTTGCCAAGCCTCGATCGGCACGACCTTGTCCAACTCATCCAGCGTGATCCGCTCTTTGAGCGGTGGCAACCATGGTTGGGCCACAGCTGCGATGCCTTCTTGTTGGTGCAAGTGGTTGATTTCTTGCACGATGACATCTAGCTCTGTTGGCACTTCCTTAATTTCTTCTGCCATATCCAGACCGGAGAGATCTTGGTTGAGGACTTCGTATTGGCCCAGTTCATTGATCAAGTAGATGGTATGGTCTTCGATCCCTAGTTGGTCCTTTTCAGGCTGGTAGTCTGCTCCAGACCAGGCGGTTTGGAAGAGTTCATAGACTTCGTTATTTCCGACTTGGAGGTAGGCACGACCGGTCTGAGTGATCTCAGCCGCATCTGCCGTCCGCAGCATCTCCATGGAGTCGCCACGGTCTGCTACCTTGAGGGCTAGCTTGAAGCGAGAGTTGGACCAGATCTGGTCATCCACGACCCCAGAAGGTTTCTGCGTCGCAAGGATCAGGTGTACCCCGAGGGAACGCCCGACACGCGCGATAGAGACCAGCTCTTTGATAAAGTCTGGTTGGTTGACCTTGAGTTCGGCAAACTCATCACTGATCAAGAAGAGGTGAGGAAGCGGTTCGGTCGCTTCACCCAGTTTAAATTTCTTTTGGTATTGGTTGATATGGTTGACCCCATATTGGCCAAAGAGCCGCTCCCGACGATGGATCTCCGCATTGATAGAGGCTAGGGCCCGCATAGACTGGGCACCATCCAAGTTGGTGATGGTCCCAAGCAAATGAGGCAGATCCTTGAAGAGGTTGGCCATTCCCCCACCCTTGTAGTCGATGAGGAGGAAAGCCACATCGTGGGGGTGGAAGTTGACGGCAAGGCTCAGGATATAAGACTGAATGGTTTCAGACTTACCAGAACCGGTTGTCCCCGCGATCAAACCGTGGGGTCCATGAGCTTTTTCATGGAGATTGAGGTAGACCAAATCGTCCTTCCCACGCAGACCAATCGGCACGGCCAAACTTTGGTAAGGAGCATGGCTCTCCCAACGACTCAAGACCTTGAGGTCATTGAACGTTTCCGCTTGGTACATTTCAAGGAAGGTCACCGAGTCTGGAATCGAGCTCTTGAGCTGTTGGATATGCTTGAGGGGCGCAAGGCCACGCGAGATGGCTTCCTTGTCATAGCCTTCAGGGAAGTGATCCAATTGGAAGTCGAGCTCCCGTAGTACCCCTTCTTGCAAGAGCAATTGCCCTTGGTTGCGGTCCTTGATAGAGATAACGGTTTGGATATTTTCAGAAAGAGATGAGAGCACGTCTGCCACATAGATGATGGAGCAGCCGAGCTCTGTCGGATCCTCACGGAAGAACTCCATGATGACATGGTCCAAAATCAAGGTTTCATCGGTGATGAGGACCACATAGTGAGGGTGGAAGATCTTGGTATCATTAGCTTTTTCTTCCTCTTTTTGCGCCTTGCGGAGCTTGAGGATTTGGTTGAGACTGTTCAAGACCTGATCGCGTGTCCGCTGATTGTAGACAAAGCTACGGACATTCATGTCTTGCAGAGTTGCATGAGGCAACCAGCGCATCCAATCCCTGCTTTCTTTTTCCTCTTCTGGAATGATCGGAATAATGGTCAGATCATGGTAAGAGTGAAAGACAGCCAATTGGGCAACCAGGAGTTGCAACTGCTCTAGCACGATAGGACGAGGGCCGACGTACCCGACAGGTCCCCGATTAAGGCTAGCTACAATCGGAAGATTGTCGATCTTTTGGTGAGCTTGGAAAAGGGCATAGCCTTCTTCTTCCAAGGCATCTTTCTTCCCACTGCGCTCTTCCTGACCATATTTGAGCTCATAGCTGGTTGGAACCTTGCCCAATCCCAAACGATAGGCCAAAAAATCAAAATGAAGCGGTGTTTTTTCGTAGATCCGTGAGTCATAGCGTTTGACCATCTTGGTCAAGTCTTCGATGGCTGGGAAATGGTAAAACATACCTTCTCGCTGCTTACGAGATAGCTGTTCCAAGTCCTTGGCCTTGTCCTTGAGATAGAGATGGTAGAGCTCCACGCGCTCTTTCTTGTCTTCTTTGTATTTCTTACGATTCTTGAAGAATCCTTGGACCGAAAAGATGACACTAACCACAGACATGGATACCGTCGCGATGATATAGAGCCCCCGCGGTTGGAAAATGGTGATCAAGAGGGTCACCCCAACCATGATGAGAGGGGGCATGATCAACTTCAAGAGTTCATCCGATGGCTTTTGAGGCTCCGCTCCCGGAGGATTGATCAAGATCTTGTCTTCCGAACTCCGGTAGATAATCCGCGGAGACCGGTGGTACTCTGGGTAGTCCTTGTAAAAGTCATAGCGTGAATGCAAACGCGGCACTAAATAAGGACTTACTTCTACAGCCCCTTCCACGCCAAATTCTTCCGGATAGAGCTTAAAGGTCACATCTCCAATGGCCAGCTCATCCCCAAAGGCCAGTGGAAAAGTCGCTTCACTGACGAGTTTATGGTTATGGTAGAGTTTTCCAGATAAGAGCTGGCAAGTCCATGTCTGCTCTTTTTTCACAAGGAGAAAGCGTACTGGATAGTGCAAGCGCACATCCGCACCCTTTTCATCTGCTACCAGGATTTCTTCCTTGTCTAGCAGTTCATAGGTATGGACTTCTCCTGTCGCCAAGTAGCAGACTACATCCCCAAGGATCTTGCTATTTTCAAGCACACCCTTGTCTTCACCATACTGGTAGAAGATTTCTCCTTGACTCCATTGGAAATGAAGGGGATTTTCTTGCGAAGAAATGGTCAACTGAGCCGTTTCTTGATTCGATACGGTGGCTGTCTTTCCCTCTTCTAGCGCTAGCTCATAGCGAAAACCTTTTTTATAGAGTATGATACGTTTTTTCATAGACTACTCCTTGTGGTCGCTAGACTCAGTCGAGCTTGCAGTTGTAGAAGACGAGCTTTCTGTTGAGGAGCCTTCTGTAGACGAAGCCGTTGTTGAGCTGCTAGTGGAAGCTTTGGTTTCATCTGTCTCTGCTTCTAAGAGTTTAGAGCGGGCATCCCAGTATTTCTTGTATTCACCCTCAAGCTCAGAGAGTTTTTTCTCGCGCTGTTCACCAGAGAGTTTTTCGCTATCACGTGTCGCCTTGATTTCTTTACGAAGGGCGTAGATGATCAAGTCTGAATCGTCGATTCGTTTGGCTGTATCCAGCGCTTGGGTAAAGTCATGACGGCCGATATAGATCCAGTAGTGGAGATAGAGGCTGTCTGACTTGAGCGTGACGTTGTTGAGGATGACCTTCTTTTGGTCCTCTGAGAAATTCAAGCCTTGCAAATAAGACGTCGCCAACTCATATTTCTGTGTCGTTGGAAGACTGCTTGGAGCTACTCCTTCCAACTCATCGATTACACCGGTATAGTCTACCTTGAGATAGGCTGTATCCGCTTGAAGCAACTTTTCTTTAAAGGGTGCTTGGAAAAAGACCAAATAGATCAAAGGCAAAAGTAAGAGGGCCACTACAGCGGAAAGCCATACAGTTGCCAACTTAAAGATTCGGTGTTGACGGCTTGAAACCAAGGTCAAGGTCTTTTCTTCCTCTTCCTTGCGTTCTTGGTAGGCTTTCTCTAAGAGAGCTTTCATCTCTTCTAAGCTAGCGGCATCACGGATTTCTACCAAGAAATCTGGTAGATCTTCTAATTCAAGCGTCCCTTGATAGAGCTCCATGAAGTCCCAATCACCAAAAAGAGTAACGGCATAGCACTTAGCCTGGCGCAAAAATTCAACCTGATCCCACTTGCGTGGCACCATCATTCCCGGAACCCCGCGGTAAGCAATCTTGACTTGGGCATCCTTGGTCACAAACAAATTGACGGGATGCAACATAAAGGTCACTGGAAGCTCCAAGGCTGGCGCCAAATCCAAGACATTGATAGCTAGACGAAGACGGTCTGATACGGGTAATTCTTGGATTTCTTCTGCACTCAAGCCCAGCGCATCTGTCTGATAGGTCAGATGAATCTGGTCTTGATCGGCCGTCATGCTCTGCTCTAAAAACAGGGGATGATGGAGATCCAAAATCCATAAATTGCGTAAATCCTGGCTATCCACTTCTGAACGCTTGAGGTCCAGTCGCCAGCTCGTTTCTTCTTTTTCAAAATGGAAGACTTGTTCTTCCAGTGTAAATTGTTCTTCTTTCACCTTACCACTCCTCAATTTCGATCAGATCACCACTCGTGATCGGATGCTCTTGTACCACCTTGCCTTCATCCAGCAAGATGCCCTTATTTACCACGCGCAATTGATACTTGCTTCTAGGCTCCATGGCAGACCCAAAGATCTGATCCAATTCCCGAATCAAGCGTCGCACCTCCATCCGCGTTGGGATCCGGAGGTCATGGCTTGCCCCATTCATACGGAAGGTGACATTGATATGTTGGTCCATTTAGGCCTCTTTTCTATAGATTCGATAAGAAATATAGCCAGCAATCCCAAAGAGAAGGGCACTCCAAGCCAGCATTTGCAAGGCTGGAATAAAATCCGCCAAACTGGCCGAATTGTCCTCCACATTGGACTCAAATTTAGATAATTTTTGATTTTCCGGCTGGAACAGGTCCGCTTCAGGCCCTGTTTTTTTCTTTCCCTTTATAGCAGAAAACAACTGGCCGTCTGAATCGGTCAATTGTTTCTCTTGCTTGCGTTTTTCATCTGCTAATTTTTTCTGATCCTTCTCATTGAAAAGAGACTCAGTCGCATCCAATTGGCCCCCGAGTGTCTTTTCCTCTTCTGTCTCAAGACGTGAGTTGTTGACCTGCAGACGATTATCAATAAAATCATCTGCAGAAACAACAACTACTGGCAAGAGACTAAAGACAAAGAGAAGATACATCATTTTTTTCATAAGCTTGATTCAATTTCCTTTGTTTGAGTAAACTTCTTTGGAATGAAGATATTGGCAACAGCCAAAAGGCCGAAGAAGACCAACAATCCGAAGAAGACGCCGATACCGGCTGTTTGTCCATCAAAGTAACCCGCAAACTGTCCTTCTAAAATAGAAAGGAGGTTGACATTTTTCACCAGTGCTGGAAGGCCTGACAAGGTCGCGGTCGTTCCGATCGCGCTTGATAGGTAGACATAGCTAATCAACATGAAGAAGGCCAGTCCCATTCCAATCACACGGAAGTGTTTCAAGAGGAGGTATTGCAGTTGTACCAAGACAAAACTTGCTAGAACCGCTAAGAATACCCATGAAGGTACATATTCACGACCAACAGAGAGTTGAATACTTGAAATCATTCCGATCACCAGTCCAAGAATGAGAGAAAGTCCCACAAGGACACCGACAGACAAGAGATCAGACTCTTGCAAGCGATTCAATTTGAAACGATCTTTCACCTTGCGGATGATTGGCTGAGTCGCAAAGAGATAAGCTGTAAAGAGGCTCAAGACTTCTAGCATAAAGATCCAGATAAATGGACGGTAGACGTTGATGGTCGCTTTCACAGAAGTAGATTTCTCTGCAACTGGATTTGACAAGAAGTCGAGCAAGACTTCATTTGGCACACCATTTTCATAGGCGTTGTTGAAGACTTTACGGAAGGCTTCAACGAAGTTTCCATTTTCAGACAATTCCTTATCGAATTCACCCATCAAACTTTCCGCATTGCTAGACAATTTCTCTGTATTGCCTTGGGCTCTTTCCAATTCTTTGTTCAATTGGCTAAAGATTTCATTGGTAGAGTTAGCAGCTTCTACATTGCTACGAGATGAGCTCTTAACGCCTTCTGTCGAGCTCAATAATGACGTGTATTCAGACCCAAGGGCTGACAAATCTGCATCGGTCTTGGTTTGAGCTTGTGTCACTGTTTCTTGTGTTTTTGAGATCTCTTCTAAACGTTTTTGAAGGTCTGCATACTGCGTCAATTGATCATTGATATTTTGGGTTAAATCCTTGTTGGTGTTTTCGATTGCTGCAAGGTTAGCCTGCAATTGTGGCCCCAAGTCTTGCAACTGTTTAAGGGTACCATCTAACTGGGCTTTCACACTCTTCGTTGCATCCCCAGATTCATCCGTTTCAATACTCTTACGGTAATCCTTCATGTTACTTGAAACGGCAGCCTTCACGACATCGACCAAAGCATCTGTCAAATCCATATCTTCGATCGGATCATAGAGCGAATGACGATTTTCCTTTTCATCTTTTGGATAGTAGGCATCGATCAATGCTCCCGCTCGTTGATAATCCAAGGCAATTTCACTAGCTTTCGACGCATAGTTAGCGACAGCTGTTTTCAAATCATCTGCAGATACGGTCACACTGGTTGAAGAAACTCCATTCACAAGAACTTCAACATCAATCGCGCTTGGCATAGCTCCTCCATCTTCAACGAGGTGAATTTGAATTTGTTTACCATCTTTCAGTTCGACTTCCTGCTCACCACCACCTGCATAAGTCTGTCCATCATAGGTCCAAGTATCAACCTTGACCCCTGCAGGGACATGAATACTAACTTTCTGTTTTCCAGATTTAGCATTGAGGACATCCGCAACTGCCGTTGATTTGGCATCCACTTCTGCAGCCAATCGTTTTAATTCATCGGCATTCCCTTTTGCTTGCCCCTTCGTACCAGCAAAAGCACTATCAAAATCAATCGCTGCGTTGAGATTTCCATACTTATTCAGATTAAGACTAGCAGGATCTAAAGACGGAAGTTTTTCAATTGCTTGACGAATGTCATCATCCGCTTTATCTCGAGCCTTGCTGATAGTTTCGATTTTTGGCTTTCCAAGCAAGGTACGAAGAGTGACTTTGTCTCCTTCTTTTAGCCCATAGTAGTCAAAGATCTTCGCTTTTACAGAAGACTCGATGTTATTTTCGTGCTCATCTAATTTGTCGCGTTCTGCCTTGATCCCTTTTTCGAGATCTGCCACACGATCATTCACATCTTTTGTCAAGCCTGCATAGGTCTTGGTCCCTGAAGCATCTCCTTCTGTTTCAGTTGGCTGACTCAATTGTTTAGTAATCGCTTCTTGGTTTTGTTGTAGATTCTTATACAACTCTTGGGTCTTTTCACTGACAACAGACTGGTTCATGGACATCAGCTGGTTCATGAACTCTTCATGGCTGATCTTATCCTCAGAGCGTTGCTTGATCAATGTGTCGAAGTTTTGACCGTACTGATCCTGAGATTGGGTCAATTGATCAAAAGCCTGTGTATAAGACTCAAGGACTGTCTTCAAGGCATTATTCGACTCAACAGATGACGTAGACAAGCTATAGAGACTTGGAAAGATATTCTTCGAATCTAAAGCTGAATCCAATAAGTTACTCCGGTATGAACCAATGTTGGTCGATTGGATTTTGTTACTTGTTTCCACGTTCTTCTGAGCTGTATAGAGGTTGCTCAAAATGCTGACCATATACATATCAACCAACTGGCTATTCAAGTCTGAAACGATATCTTTAGCGACTTTATTGGCCTCGTTTTCAACCTGAGAATTTCCAGCCGCGTTGACCTTATACGTCACCGTGGTCTTCTCTGCATTAACCGCGTTCACTTCCAAGACCTTCTCTGAGAAGTCACTTGGAATGACAATCATCAACTGGTACTTGCCATCTGCAAGCCCTGACTCAGCAGCTCCACGAGGGAGTACAGACCAGTTTTGCGAATTATCCCGCTCGATATTCTTTACATAGCTAGCCCCGAGGTTGTATTCTTTATCATTCAGTTTAACCGCCTTGTCTTCGTTGACAACTGCAATATTGAGCTTGGTGTTTTCTGTCGTTTGTACGGTCTTGGCTTCGTTTTGCTTTTGGTCCTTTTGAACCGTCGTATAAAGACCCACTACAGATCCCATCAAAAGGAGCACAACCGCACTCTGACCGATGTATTTTAACCATTTTTTATTTTTAACTTCCATACCTTTTCCTTTTTCTAATTCATAGATACAAAATAGGGGTTAGGAATTAAGAATCTAACCCCTATTTTCTATATATCAAAAGACAAAAGGGTGATCTACCTACAAGAAGTAAGATCACCTCCAAGACTATCTTAGTGGATTTGTGCAGCGATATCTTGGTCAGTTTGTTCAACGATATCAGCAACTTTGATCAATTGACCGTTGATGTCTTCCAACAATTGAGCGAATTGTTTAATTTTTGGAGACAATTCGTTGAATTGTGCTTCAAAGCTATCAAATGCAGATCCATCCCAGTTTGCGTCGATGACTTGTTGTTCATGAGTCAAAGTAGTAAGGATTTGATCGATTTCTTGAGAACCTTGTGCATAACGTTGTGCTGAAGCACGTAGGTCTTCTGGAGTTAATTTAATTTGAGCCATATTTTTCTCCTTTTGGGCTGATACCCTTATATTTTTTTCATAAACAATACATTTTAGTACGAATTAGTAAAATGCCAGATAACTGTATATTTTACCTTTTTCTCCCTGTTTGTATTATTTACTTAAAAATATCTTAATGAAATATTGCCAGAATGTCAAGTTTAGAGGGCTAACTGATAAAACATTGTAACTTTGTTACAATTGTGTAACATTTTGTCATAAATATGTAATATATTTTCTGAATTCCTTGCCCCAGTAGTCTCCAACTAGTATTATTTCTGAGAAGAAAAGAAGACACTCTGTCCTTTTATATTAACTCAACACATAGATAAAAATTGTTGATTTTAGGTGTTTTTAAAAGCAAATTTTGAAGATTTTTGTATATTTTTTCATTTTTAAAACTTTTATGGTATAATGAAACCTGTTCAAAACTTGTTTCATACAAGATCGAACACCATTAACCTATAAGGAGTATATATGAAAAAATTTCTACTTGCCTCTGTCTGTCTACTAGCTCTTACCGCTTGTAGCCAAGGCTAACAAGGCAAAGGAACTACTGCCGCTTCTCCCAAGCAAGAGGAAACTCAAAACAAAAAGGAGCAAGTCCAAACCAAGACCTTTGTTAGTGACCTCGGCGATCACCACCAAAACAAAATTCAAATTGGCTACAAGAAAGAGGAAATTGTCTCTTTTACTTTCCTTAGTTTTGAACCCATTTCCTCAGATTTGCAAGACATGGATCTTCCTGAATTAAAGGAAATCTACCAAGAAGAATTAGAACATAGCGATATCTATAAAACCTTAAATGGTAAGCCTGGACTTAGCTTCCGCATTCAAATTTCAAAAGATAAACAATCCTATGCTAAAGTCTTACAGGCTGACTTCTCAAAAATCAAGAAAGATGAGTTTGCTACCATCTACGGAGATCAAGGGGAGGAAGAAAGAGCCGAGTTCAAGAAATACCTCAATGGCAAGCCCCAAGATCTCTTTACCTATTTCAAAGATCAAGGCCTCAAAGAAGAAAAATAAAAAGAGCTTCCTGAGTTTCATCACCACACTGGTGAGAGCTCAGAAAGCTTTTTCTTATTTGTTCAAGATTGAAAGGGTTTCAAGGAGATTGTCTGCATGAACTTCGATGGTATCTCCTGTCGCTTTGATTTTCACTTCAACGATGCCTTCAGCTGCTTTCTTACCAACTGTTACGCGGATTGGAAGCCCAATCAAATCACTATCGCTGAATTTGACACCAGCGCGTTCATTTCGGTCATCCACTAAGACTTCGTAGCCTTTATTCACCAAGGCTTCTTCGATCCGATCGGTCAAAGCAAGACTCGCTTCATCCTTGACATTGACTGGAATCAAATGCACATCAAATGGCGCCAATTCTTTAGGGAAGTTAATTCCCCAAGCGTAACGGTATTCCCCTTTTGGAGTCTTATTGACAAAGAGTCGTGCATGTTGCTCCATAACGGCTGAAAGAAGACGGCTGACACCGATTCCGTAGCAGCCCATGATGATTGGAACCGCACGACCGTTTTCGTCCAAGACATCTGCTCCCATGCTAGCTGAGTAGCGTGTGCCGAGTTTGAAAATGTGACCGATTTCGATCCCACGTGCAAAGTTCAAGACCCCTTTCCCATCTGGTGAGATTTCGCCTTCACGAACTTCACGAATATCCACGTATTCTGCAGTAAAGTCACGTCCTGGGTTGACACCAGTCAAGTGGTAGCCTGTTTCATTGGCACCGACTACTGCATTACGGCTGTCTTGTACCTTGCGGTCTGCGATAATCTTAACATTTTCAGGAAGATCAACTGGACCGAGAGAGCCAAAATCTGCTCCTAATAATTCTTTCACTTCCACTTCGGTTGCAGGTTCAAAGAAATCTGCACCAAGATGGTTTTTCAACTTCACTTCATTGAGCTGATCATTACCTACAAGAAGGGCAACAACAGGCTCACCATCTGCAATGTAAACCAAAGTCTTGATAGTAGCTTCTTCTGGAACATCCAAGAATGCAGCTACTTCATCAATCGATTTGACACCTGGTGTTTCCACGCGCTTCACTTCTTCTTCCGCTACGACACGGTTACTTGGCTTGTATTCGTTAGTAGCCATTTCCAAGTTCGCAGCATAGGTTGATTCACTTGAATAGGCAATGGTATCTTCACCAGAGACCATCCATTTGAGCAATTCTGCTTTGATTTCTTCTTGGACTTCTGCTGGGATCTCATCAAAGGAAGCCACTGATTTGTCTAAAACAACCCAACGGTCCAAGTCTGTACGAGCAGGCGTAACAGCCATAAACTCTTGGCTATCTTTTCCGCCCATGGCACCACCATCACCGATGATAGCCTTGTAGTCAATGCCACTGCGGGTGAAGATCCGCTCATAAGCTGCCTTGTATTCATCATAAGTGACATCCAAGCTATCGTAGTTAGCATGGAAGCTATAGCCATCTTTCATGATGAACTCACGGGTCCGAAGAAGACCGTTCCGTGGGCGTTTTTCATCGCGGTATTTTGGTTGAATTTGGTAGAGATTCAACGGCAATTGTTTGTAAGATTTTACTGAGTCGCGCACAATAGCGGTAAAAGTTTCTTCGTGAGTTGGACCTAAGATAAAGTCAGAGCCTTCACGGTTTTTCAACTTATAGAGGTCTTCCCCGTAAGTTTCGTAACGACCAGATTCACGCCAGAGATCCGCGCTCAAAAGGGCTGGAGCAAGCATTTCTACTGCTCCAATTTTTTCAAATTCTTGGCGCATGATGCCTTTTGCTTTTTCAATCACTCGATTTGCTAATGGCAGATAAGAATAGACACCAGCTGAGACTTGGCGAACATAACCTGCACGCAACATCAAAGCATGGCTAATGACTTGGGCATCGCTTGGCATTTCGCGAAGCGTTGGAATCAACATTTTACTTTGTTTCATGGACAATATCCTTTTCTATTTCAAAAATAATTTCATAATATCATTCCAGGTGACAGCAATCATCAAAATAACCATTACAGCTACACCTGCAAGCGTCATATAGGTTTCTACTTCTTGTTTCAGTGGCTTTCTCCGGACGACCTCGATCAAATTGATCAAGATTTTTCCTCCATCCAAAGCCGGAATCGGGATTAGATTGAAGATCCCAATATTAATTGAGAGCATGGCCATAAGAGATAAGACTGCCGGAATTCCTAATTGAGCAGCTTGTGAGCTGGCATTGTAGATGGCAACCGGTCCACCCAGTTTATTGAGACTAAAGTGGAAAATGATATCTTTCAAAGCTCCCAAAATCCGTGTCGCTGTATTCCAGGTATCTGTAAAACCAGACAAGAGTTTATCCACAAATCCTGTCTTGAGGCCATTTGTCACACCCAAATAGTAACGATTCCCTGACTTGGTTGGCTTCACTTTGACTTCTTTTTCTTGGCCGTCTGTCTTGACCTTCAGGGTCAATTCAGGAGCCGTCTTGCTGTCCTTGGTTGCTTTCTCGACAGCATCTGTCAGCTCATCCCAGTTGCTAACGGTATCGTTGTTTACCTGAAGGATCTGAACATTGCTTTTGACACCAACCTTGGCCAGCGCCCCATCGGGTGCCACCTGAACATTGTTGCTATAGTAGTCAATCGCACCGCCTCGCATAAAGGCTAAGAGTGAGTAGACAACAATACTGAGGATAAAGTTGTTCATAGGACCCGCAAAGTTGGTGATCAACCGTCCCCAAATGCTGGCATTCTGATACTGAACATCTCTCGGTGCAATCCGCACCTCTGTCCCATCTTCCTCAACGATGGTCGCATCATGATCGACATCATAAGTCTTGGTCTCATCGAGAACCAAGCCAGTAATTTCTAGTTTGTCTTCAAAGTCAAACTGGGTAACATTCATGGGAAGGGCTGTCTGATCCAGATTCTTTCCCGAAAGATTGATCCGGACGACCTTGCCAGCCTCATTTAGCGTCAAGCTGACAGGCGTTCCGGTTTTAATCTCAGTTGTATCTTCACCCCAGCCAGCCATACGCACATAGCCACCTAAAGGTAGAATGCGAATCGTATAGGCTGTTCCATCTTGACCAATATGGGCAAAGATCTTTGGACCCATCCCGATCGAGAATTCTCGCACCAGGATGCCCGATTTTTTTGCAAAATAGAAATGACCAAACTCGTGAACGAGAACGATCACTCCAAAAATAACAATAAAGGCAATAAACTGCATCGTTCTATACGTGGTTTCCTTTCTATCTCTTCTGTCTTAGAACAAGCCCAAGAAATGCATCAAGGGAAAGACAAAAATCAAACTATCAAAGCGGTCTAGAACACCACCATGTCCTGGAATAAATTTCCCAGAATCTTTCACACCGAAGTGGCGTTTAATCGCACTCTCTACCAGATCTCCAAACTGACCTGCAATACTAAAGAGGATGGTAAAGAAGATCATCGCAAGAAAACCATGTCCACCCGCCACAGAACGATCCACGATCATATAGATCACAGTTACCGCAACTGCAGACAAGATTCCCCCAAGACTGCCTTCAATCGTTTTATTAGGAGAAACCGCAGGCATAAGCTTGCGTTTCCCAAACCGGCTTCCTACCAGATAAGCACCTGAATCTGTAGCCCAGACAATAAAGAGGGCTAACAAAACCTTATCAATACCAGCGATTCGCGCATCTACTAAGGAATGGAAGCCAAGTCCAACATAAAAGCTGGACGCAATGGGGTAGACCACATCTTCATAATTATAATTCTGAGCAAGAACAGTTGTCCCCATGAGAATCAAGACAACCAGACCATAGGCAATCATATTGCCGTCTGCTGGAAGGTAAGGAAGGTAGTCCTCGATCGGCAAAGTCAGGACGAAGGCCGCTAACATGGCTAGCGCTCCTTCAAAGGTCGCTGTCTCAAGCCCCTTCATCTTAAGCAATTCATGAACCCCTAGCATGGCGATCAAGCCAATCACAATCTGGAAGAACACCCCTCCAACCATTACTGTTGGAATGAAAAAGAGCAGGGCAATTCCTCCAAAAATCACACGTTTTTGTAAATCTTTCGTCATCATCTTCTCCTAAACACCGCCAAATCTCCGATGGCGATGGCTATATTCTACTATGGCACTTCGTAGTGCTTCCTCTCCAAAATCTGGCCACATCACATCTGTGAAATACAACTCACTGTAGGCGGCCTGCCAAGGAAGGAAATTACTCAAACGGATTTCTCCGCTGGTACGGATAATCAAATCCGGATCCCTTAGGACACGTGGCAAACTCTCGGTATAGAGATAATCTGCGATCACCTCTTCTGTGATATCTTCTGGACTGAACTTCGCGTCCAAGACTTCATGAGCGATCTGCTTCACAGCCTGAGTAATCTCTGCACGTCCACCATAATTGAGTGCGAAATTCAGGATCAAGCCAGTATTGAGGTGGGTCATCGCTTCTGCTCTTTCCAAAGCTTCTAATGTTTCTTTGGGTAATTTCTTAGTGTCACCGATCATTTGAATCTTGACATTATTGCGATGCAATTCAGGGACAAAGCGATCATAAAACTCAACTGGCAAGTGCATGATAAACTTGACTTCATCATCAGGGCGTGTCCAGTTTTCCGTCGAAAAGGCATAGACCGTCAAGACCTGAACTCCCATATTTTTTGCTGCAATCGTCACTTCTTGGAGAGCTTCCATCCCTGCCTTATGACCAAAGACGCGCGGTTGCATCCGCTTTTTCGCCCAACGACCATTGCCATCCATAATAATGCCAATATGTTTCGGGACTTCTAAAGGGATCTCGATTTTTTCTTTCTTCTTAAAACGAAACATGTTTTTCTACCTATTTCAATATTTATCGCTTCATTATACCATAAATCCCCATAAAATAGGGACTGTGGCCTCTATTTTGAACGAGCAAGGCTTTCCTTCATCGCGCAATTCCATTTGCCCACCAAAAAAGAGGCTCTTGCCTCTTCTTTGATGATTATTCTTCGATAGCTGAATCGACATCTGAGCTAGCAGATTCTGTAGCAGTGGCTGAGATCCCTTCTGATACAGGAAGAACTGTTTTGATCGCTCCCAATTCAAAGGTCAGGTAGACACCATCAACATCCAAGACAACGGTCTTGCGATCTGTATCGACTTCATCGATGGTTCCGTACAAGCCACCAATCGTGATGACTTCATTTCCTTTTTGAAGTTTATTCAAACTTTCCATCCGTTTTTGGTACTGTTTCTTTTGGCTACGGCTCATGAAGTACATCAAACCGACCATCAGAATAAGCATAATTAGCAAACTTCCGCCTTGCATATGTTTCTCCTTTAATTTTCATATATGCTATACTATATCAAATTTCGCCCGTCTTTTCAAGTTTTCCCATCCTCTTCAAGCAAAATCAGACTCCAGTCTCAGATTTGGATGCAAAAGAAAAAACCACGAAAAGTGGGCTACTGACTAATCAATCGTAATGCCATACTTTTCGTGATTCTCATCATACCAATCAATCAAGGCCAAAGCCGTTTGATAGGTAATATTTTTGATTTTACTCGTTCCCTTAGTCAAAGTCGCCAAGCTCATTTTGCTGATGTTTGTTTCAGTTGCGACACGATAGCTCGTCAAGCGACCATCAACCATCAGTTGAACAACGGCTTCTACTTTTCTGTATTCGGGAGTTGAGTAGATATCAATTGTATTGCTCATCTTACTTCCATTCCTCAAATTTTATTCTTGTATAGATTATATACTTATTTTCTTTATTTATTAATAAATTTGCTCAAATTGGGTTAATTTCACTAATTATTGATGTTTTTTTGGCCCAAATAGGGTCTTTTTCGCTTTATACGGCGAATAATTTCCCCCAGGTGGGAAGAAAAAATAAAGACCGCTATATGATAGCAGTCTCTATTTTTCACAAACTAATTCGCCTTAATCTGCTTGTTTATCAGTGTTTTCTTCCTTCTTTGTGTCTTTTTCTCTGATCACAAGCACACCATCTTCCATGTCAGCTTCAAGATGTTTAGCATCCAAGTTATCCAAGTGGAAGTCTGTCACTTTGTCACGGATTTGTTGTTCAACTACCCGACGGAGTGGACGAACACCCATCACTTCATCATAACCTTCTTCAGTCATATATTCTTTGGCTGCATCGCTCACTGCCAAGTCGATTTCTTTCTTAGAAAGGGTCTTATTGACATCTACCAACATCAAATCAACAATCTTAGAAAGGTCTTCCTTGCTCAAGTGTGAGAATTCAATAACAGCGTTGAAACGGTTCAAGAATTCTGGACGGAAGTAAGGTTTCAAACGATCCATGAGTTCTGGTTTATCCGCAGCTTCTGTCAAGTTGGCTTCGTAACCAAAGCCAGCGTTTGAAGTGGCGATAATCACAGTGTTCTTGAAGTTGACCGTGTTCCCTTGACCATCTGTCAAACGACCATCATCCAAGACTTGAAGGAGAAGGGTGATCACTTGAGGATCTGCCTTTTCAATTTCGTCGAGAAGGACGATTGAGTATGGGTTACGGCGAACACGTTCTGTCAAGGTATTGCTGTTATCATCGTAACCAACATAACCAGCTGTTGTACCAATCAATTTAGAAACGGCTGTGCGGTCGCTGTATTCTGACATGTCCAAACGGATGATCGCATCTTTGGTTCCGAACATATCAAGTGCCAATTGTTTAGCCAACTCAGTTTTACCGACACCAGTAGGACCTACAAAGAGGAAGCTACCGATTGGACGGTTCCCTTCGTCAAATCCTGCACGGTTCCGACGGATAGCACGTGCCACTGCTTCAACGGCTTTATCTTGACCGATAACCTTAGTTTGCAAACGGTGACCCATATCTTTCAAACGTTCGATATCAGTTGCACCCATTTGTGATACTGGAATACCCGTCATCCGTTCTACTGATTCAGCCACATCGTTGATTGTTGCTGTTACTTTATGGTCTTCCGTATGGTTTTCAATTTTCTTTTCAAGTTCTTCGATACGAACTTTTGCTTTCAAAGCTGCTTCGTAATCTTCTTTAGCCGCAGCTTCTTCTTGTTTGGTTTTTTCTTCTTCAATTTCATGTTCCACAGCATGGACATCTGTTACAGGATGTTGGGCTGCCAAGTGGGCAGCTGTCACATCGACCAAGTCAATGGCCTTATCAGGCAAGCTACGTTGTGGAATGTATTGGATCGAATAATCAACCGCTGCTTTCAAAACTTCATCTGGCAAGATGACATTGTGGTGTTTTTCATAAAGATCACGGATCCCTTGGAGGATCTTGAAAGTATCTTCGGCTGATGGAGCATTGACTTTCACTTCGTTGAAACGACGAGCAAGAGCCGCATTCTTCAAGATGGTGTTACGGTATTCATCTTGAGTAGTTGCCCCAATGACTGTCAATTCCCCACGTGAAAGAGCAGGTTTGATGATATCCGCAAGACCTTTAGATCCTTGACCATCACCTGTGCTGCCTGCACCAAGGATTTGATGGATTTCATCAAAGAAGAGAATGACATTTCCCATAGCCTTGACTTCTTGGATCAGATTTTGAATATTTTCTTCAAAGCTACCACGGTATTGCGTACCAGCTTCTAGACCAGAAATATCAATCGAGATGATTTCTTTGTTTTTGATAGCAGCTGGAACATCCCCGTTCACAATAGCTTGTGCCAAACCTTCTACAACTGCAGTTTTACCAACACCGGCATCCCCTACAAGGACAGGGTTGTTCTTGGTACGACGAGACAAGATTTCAGCAGTTTCTTGAATTTCTTTATTACGTCCGATGACCGGATCCAATTTTCCTTCACGAGCTTCTTCGGTCAAGTTACGACCAAGTTTTGCAAGGATCCCATCTTGTTTCATTCCTTTACCTTGATGGTGTTGCACTTGCTCGCTTCCTTCATTTGGCAGTTGACCAGTTTGGCGGTAAATAGCGAATTCTTCAGGTGTCACTTCACGACCGTTGATCATGTAGCGACGGCTTTCAGAACGAAAACCACCCATGTTTCCCATTAGTTGATTGAAAAGATCATCCATATTGTTAAAGTTGTTATTCATATTGTATACCTCTAATTTACATAATTTTAATTCATTCTTGAAAATTAGCAGACCAATTGGCTGCCGTTTGATTGTTTACATAATTTTAATTCATTTATTTAATAATAGCCCTACAGGCTAACAGTTTCTATTTTTCCTTTTATCAATTAGTTGTCTTAATTCTGGAAATAGCATATCACCATCTCCTTTCCACTATTGATCTTGTAAACCAGTAGGTTTTTCAACCTCTTTTTGTTTACATAAATTATTATAACGCAGACCAATTTCTTTGTCAACACTTTTTTACATAATTTTTTAAATTTATTAAAAAAATCTGGACGTCACTCCAGATTCCATATTTAAATGGATGTTCTTGGCTAGATAGATTTAAATTTCCCAGCTTTTTCTTGAATAGATATCTGTACATTTTTAGCAAATTGACCCACCATGGACTGATCCAGTTGCTTTCCAACGACCTGGACGTCTTCTTCGGCTACTGTTGTAATCCCAGTCAAGCCATCATTGTAACGTTTCTCAACTCCTGCCTTGCAGGTCAATAAAACGGGCGCATAGACAACACGGATTAAATCTTTTTCAAGTTTCTTTCGGCTTTCGATGATCCTCATCTTATCTTTCATATCTAAATCAAAGAAATCTTTGACTGGACTATCACCCATACTTCCTCCTCTTCTATACTATGAAACTTTATCTTGTGCAAACTCCTCTTCCAGTTGGTATCTATCTTTCCGGTAGGATTGCCATAAATTCTCTTCCTCGATTTCGATCTGTTTTAAGACTACATGTGCAGCTTCTCTAGCTTCGAGATCATACTCTTCGATACAGCGATGGAGGGACTCCCATCCACAACTGACATCAACCTCCTGCTCTTGTAAGAAGGAAGCTGCCATCAGATACTCTTCTTCCAGCATCTGGGTAAAGAGCTGCTGTTTTCTTTCCACTAGGCAACGCTTTTCATCTAGCTTCAAGCGCGCTTTGTGAAACTCTCTTTCCAAGTGATCTAGTTTCTTTTCCTTTTTCGAAAGAGTAGATGAAATTAATAAGCTAGTTGTTCCCACTGGTTCATTTCTCCTGCTATTTTTTGGTCTTTTGCTTTTAAGAGCTCAATTCCTGCATTCACTTGCTCGTTTAAAGCATGAAATTCATTTGATAAGGACTGATATGCAGCCAAACGGTTGTCGAATCTTTCTCTTACTTCAGTGACAACTGTTTGCCTTGTTGCACCAGCCTGTGCATAGGCCTCTTCTACTTCCGCAAGATTGAGAATGAAGCCTTTCGGAACGGTCTGTAATACTTTCTCTAAAGCTTCTAAATCTGTATCCAGTTGTGCCTTAGATTTCTGAGCTTGCTCCAGCCCTTCATCCACTACTCGAATCAGCTCATCAGAAGCCAAGCGTGCCTGCAAAGCATCAAGATAAATCCGTTCACTTGAGCTCAGTCCACCACCTGTTTTTTGCAATTTATCCTTTAGGCGATAGTAAACCTTCATCCGCTCTTCAATGATTTCCTTCCGAGTGATGGCTTCCGTTCCCTTTTCAAGAACTAAATTTCCATTCTTATCATAGATATAACCATGCATCATATGCTGTCGGCCTATATCTTTCAGATTCTTCGTTTTGAGGTGCTTAACAATCCCACTAGATTCCTTGCTTCCAGAATCCTGATAACCCAAGCTAACCAAATCTTTATGGTCAATGTGATTGTAGATTTTGTACTTCAGCGAATCTATACGCGCTTTTTGCTCGGGTGTTAAGATGGAATAGGCATTAGGACCATTGTATAGATGGACAGTCCCAATATGAGACGCTTCTTCTTCCGTCAAGCAGGCAAGCGCATACTGAATATTCATAGACCCCAGAGAGTGACCGTATAGATCGATCTTGGCATTGGGGTATTTTCGGATCACCTCTTTCAAATGAGCTGCAGCATCTTTAAATTGCGGAGGCGGGAAAGTACCTCTATCTTTGTTGTACTCTTTTAAAATGGTAGCCCCAATAAATAATGGAAACTTTGCTTGACTATCAATTAGAATATCCGTTCCCATACCATATAGATTTGCTTTCGCCTCACGATAAGCATTTGTTATTGGATTACTTCTAATACTCTTGACAAAGCTTTTTACATTATTTCCAACATTTTTATCGAGTAAACTAAACGGATAACTAATAAGCTCCGAAATATTAGAATCGGCAGTTTCATCCCTTTTTTTCAAATTCTCCTTAATCTTATCTCTGGTGAATCTTTTCGCATAATCTGTCGCATAGTTCGCCGCTCCATTGGGACCAAGAATGTTAGAAGCAGCAGGCAAATCTGTCTTTACCCAATCCGTAAATGTATCATGGAGTAATTTTTGTGTACTTGTTTCAGTTTCAGATCCCTTCATCAAAACTGTCACGTCATGGATCTGGGCACGCGCATCATCTGAAGCAGTATAGGGGACTGCTTTTTGTTTTTCGCCTTGTTGGCCATTGTTAGTAAGAACGAAGACCTGCTCCTCATTGTCATTTACATTATCATAGATGTGAGCGACATTGCCAATGTATTCTCCAGTTTTCAATCGTACATCTTGATTATAGCTTTCTATCTCATACTCTTTATACGCAATTTCTTTCTTTATTTCATCTGAAAATGATTTATCAAAAGCCATTATTTACCCCTTAATTCATCTGATAATTCTCCTGAGATGACATAACCATTTTGTTCAAATTTGCCATCTGATTCCTCTGTTAAAGTTGTTGTAATTGTTAGGTTATTATCATCATTGATTATAACTTTTATTATTAATCCTCCCATTGGATTATACTTCAATGAATTTTCATTTATCTTGTAACTTTTTATAACTCCTTTATCTGTAAATGCGTTTGGATCTTCTTGCCTTAATAAATTTTCAATCACATCTTTTGCTTTCTTACTCTCTGCAATTTGAATCATTTCTTGTTTTTTGGCAGATTGTCCATTAAAAAAGCTACAGCCTCCTATGCTCAAGCTAAATACTACCATTATCAACACAATTAATTTACTTTTTTTCATTTCTTCCCATTTCTTTCTCTAGTTTTCTTAAAATTTATTATACAAAATTCCATCAACGTCTGAAATGTTACTTTTGTTAAAAAATGTTGCTAAATCATTACAAGCACTAGCTATTGATGTAACATACCAACTTTGATTCAGAAATGTTTCTATTTTCCTATATTAGGGGTATTTACCTGAATGAGTTTATTTCCCAGTCTTTTCTGCTTTACTTAACAGATCACTTAATTTTGCTGAAATACCGTAACTACCTGCTTCGAACTGTCCTGAATCTTCCATTTGAACAGTCGTATCGATCGTTAACTTTTTATCGCCATTGATAACGAGAGAGACATTCATGCCTCCCATTGGATTGTATTCCAATTCACCTTTTATCAGGGTATAGGAGTGAATGACTCCTTCTGAAGTGAAAGCTTTAGGATCGATACTGATTAACAAGTGTTTTATCGCTCGCTCCATTTTCGTGCTTTCTGCAATCTGAATCATTTCCCTTCTCTCAGCAGCTTTATCCGTAAAAAGACTGCAACCTCCTAGAAATAAAGTCAGTAAAAATAGTAGCATTAATCTTTGTTTTTTATCAGTCATATTTCCCTCTCACTTATATTATTCGTAATGATTTCTAAAAAATGACCCAATTTTTAAAAATTTTTTCCAGATCCTAAAAAACACACCCTTACTGGGTGTGTCTCCTGTTAAATCATATATTCGACGCTATAAGTGGCATCGGATAAAATCCGTGAAAGGAATTGTTTGGTTCGTTCTTCTTTTGGACTGTTGAAGAATTCATGAGGTTCGTTTTCTTCGATGATGTGTCCGCCATCCATAAAGATAACGTGGTTAGCCACATCACGCGCAAAGCCCATCTCATGGGTTACGACAACCATGGTCACTCCTTCTTGGGCCAATTGCTTCATGACATCTAAGACATCACCGACCAACTCTGGGTCTAGCGCTGAAGTCGGCTCGTCCAGCAAGATCACGTCTGGTTTGACCGCGATGGCACGCGCGATTCCGATCCGTTGCTGCTGACCACCTGACAATTGAGAAGGATAGTAATCCTTGTAAGCGAGGAGACCAACTTTTTCAAGGGCTGATTCTGCCCGTTGGATAGCTTCTTCTTTTGGAATCTTACGAGCTACAACCAGGCCTTCTAAGATATTTTCAAGCGCTGTTTTGTTGGCAAAGAGATTGTAATGCTGGAAAACAAAGGCCGTCTTTTGGCGGATTTCTAGAATCTCTTTTTTGCTAAGTTTTGAGAGGTCATACTCTTTTCCACCTAGGGTGAGGTGGCCTGTGTCTGCCTTTTCCAAGTGATTGAGGCAGCGAAGGAAGGTTGTTTTTCCTGATCCAGATGGACCCAAAATAACGACGACATCCCCTTGGTTGACCTTGAGATTAACATCTACCAGGACCTGGTGATCCTTAAATTTTTTCGATACGTGTTCTACTTCTAACATCTTCTTATTTCTCCTTCTTCTATGCGAGTGTCAGACGTTTTTCTAAGAGATTGAATCCCCACTGAATCACCCCACAAATGACAATATAAAGAATAAAAATCACTAGATAGGATTCAAAATATTGATAGCCATAAGAGGCTTCAACCTTGGCAATGGCGGTGATATCCTTGATGGTCATGACAAAGACAAGGGAGGTTCCTTTGACCAAGTTGATAACTAAGTTACACAAATTAGGAAGGGCTGAACGCAAGGCTTGTGGAAAAACAATGCGGATGTAGGCTTGGCGGTTGGTCAAACCAATGGCTTGCGCTGCTTCTAGCTGGCCCTTATCCACCGTCAGAATAGCTGACCGGAGAATTTCAGCAAGACTCCCCGTTGTCATCAAGCTAAAAATGATAAAGGCATAGTAAATAGGATTGATCTCAAAGACATTAAAGTGACTACCAATACTCTTAAAAAAGCTATTTAAGAGGCTGGGAAAGAGACTATAAAAGAAGAGAATCAAGAGAATCGGAGGCGTCGCGCGGATAAAGGCTAAGTAAATCACTGAGAAACTGCGAACACCTTTGACCTTATAGATCTGACCGAGTGCCAAAAAGAGGGCTGGAAAGAAACTCAAAAGAATCGATACGACCATGATCAGAAGGGTCACTGGAACACCACCCAAGGTGGCTAGAAATGTTTTACTAATAAAATTGAAATCCATAAGCTACCTTTCTGTTACGCTGAGTCGTTTTTCAAGCAATTGAGCGGAGAAGGAGATCACAAGGGCAATTCCCCAGTAGATCACTGCTACAGCTGTATAGGTCTCGAGGGAATAATTCCCAAGATTGCGACTGATCAAGTTGTTGCCTGCTCCCATGATATCGATAAAGCCAATGGTATAAGCCAAAGCGGCATCGCGCATGAGGTTCAAGATGGCAGTCGTCATATTTGGAAGAGCCACGCGAAAGGCTTGGGGAAGGACAATCCGCCAAATGGTTTGAGCTGGCGTCAAGCCAATACTTAAGCCCGCTTCCATCTGACCTTTTGGAATGGCCAAATAGGCTGCCTTGAAGACCTCAGAGATCATAGCGGCAAAGAGAAGAAACATGGCAACAAGGACAAAGACAAACTTGGACCAGTGGTCAATGTCAATGCCCAACCACCAGTTCAAAAATTGGGGAAGTCCATAAAAGACCAAAAAGAGCAAGACAATCGGAGGAGTACAACGCAAGGTAAAGACATAACCTTTTGCCAGACCTGCTCCTACCTTATCTTCTGATACTTGTGCCCAGGTCAAAACCAAGCCAAATGCAGAACCGAGAACCGTCGTTAAAACCATCAAAGCTAGGGTCGCTGGCAGGGCTTGGACCAAGGTTGGAAGAAATGACCAGACCTTGGAAATGTCGTATGAGACCATGTTTCTTTTCCTTTCTGTATCCGTATAGAAATAAGGAAGCTGGGGCTATGCGCACCCAGTTCCATCTTATTTCTCTTTATCTACATAACTGAAGACATCTTCACCGAAATATTTTTTCGACAATTTAGCAAGTGTGCCATCTTTTTCTAATTCTTTGATGGCCTTGCTGTATTCTTCCGCAAATTTTTCGTTTTTCTTATCCTTATGGATCAATGGGTAAGTTGGAATTCCTTTGTAGGCAAACCAGCTCAGTTTGTCCGCATATTGGTGGTAAGAACCATCTTTATCTGTGACAGCCTTTTCAAAGGAAAGTTTGATGTCAAAGAAGGCATCGTAACGTCCTTCAAGAACCCAAGCATAGGCATCTGCGACTTTGAAAGATTCCGCAGCTGTTAATTCGATTTGTTGGTCCTTATGCTTTTCATTGTATTCTTTAATAACATTCCACTGCGCATTTTGTGGTGAAATTGGAACCAATTTTCCTTTTTCTTTCGCAAAGTCATCGATGTTCTTGTATTTATCCGCATCTTCTTTCCGTACGGTAAATCCGATGATACTTGCACCGATTGGTTCTTTTGGAATGATAAATTTCTTGGCACGTTCTTCGGTATACCAAGCTCCTTTGGTTCCGATATCGTATTTACCAGATTCTAGACCGATTAAGAGATCGTCATCACTTGTTCCAGTGTACTCAAACTTGTAGTCTGGTAGTTTTTCGTCAATGGCTTTGAGAACGGCTACTTCATAGCCGTCTGATTCTCCTTTTTCATCAACGAAATCATACGGTACATAGTTTTGCGTGTGGGCTACTTTCAAGGTTGTCACCTTGTTCGATCCTGTTGAGCCTTTGCTGTCGTTTGCATGGTTCAAACTCCGTCCAAGAATGGTTGCACCTGCAATAGCAAGAACGGCCACCCCACCGATAATCCATGTTTTTTTACTCATACTCTGTTCTCCCTGATTCTATTTTTTCTTATTCTGCTGCAGCTTCACGAACCCATTCGATTCGCTCTTCATCAATATCACTTGGAATAGTACAATCCGCACCGATGACCAAGCCTGTGGTTCCAGTTTCTGCGATGATGCGTTTGGTTTCTGCTTGAATCGCAGCCTTGTCTCCTGTATAGAGAAGACCATTTTTGCCATTTTCAAAGCCACCAAGAACCGTACGTCCACCGAAGATTTCGCGTCCTTCTGCTAGGCTGATTCCTTCTGGTCCAACTGCCCAGTTAAGCACTTGAGCTGGGTAGTCTGTGAAGAGATGGATATCATTGCGAGCTCCTTCGTAGCCACAGATATGAAGAATATTTACACCACCTGCTTCATTGGCTACTTCTAAGACATGGAGTTCACTCGGTGCGATGACTTGTTTGTATACTTCTTGGCTCACGCGCGCATCTTGGATGCTTTGAACACTGAGGTAGATCCCGTCTGCCCCTGCTTCTTTGATGATTCGTTGGCTCAAACTTGCAATATCTTGGCCAATCGTATCCAATACTTTTTTAAGAGTTGCTGCATCTTGATCGATAAAGTTTGCGATCAAGTCATCTCCTCCTGAAACTTCTCCGACCAACCATTTGAAGTAGGTCACTGGAGCAAAGATATTGTAGATAGCCACAATGTCTTCTTCAAAACCGGCACGGATTTTTTTAACGAGCTCTACCTGCTCTGTGATCCATGGATGATCTGCTCCGAGTGGTTCAATCCCTGCTAAGTCAGAAATATTTTCAAGGCCTTTGTGAATGGCTGGATTTGGATAAGCAAAGTAACCATCACTCATGAGTTTGACAAAGTCTGGTTTGACCTTGTGAAGGAAGTTTTTATGGCCATTGAGATTTTTTTCAATAATTTCCGGATTGGAAAATCCTTTCAACCATTCTTCTTCTGTTGTAAAATGATGCCAAAATCCAACTGGCACACGGTCAACTGCTTCTCCTTTAAAAGCTTTTAAGACTAATTCTCTTTTTGATGACATGTTCTTACCTCGTTCTAATCTTTTCTTGTTTGTTATCTTATCACTTCGATAATTGTTTGACTAATATATATTTTTTATCAAGCTCTTCATCTTTTTTTATCACTGATCTTCGAGAAGAAGGATTCCTGCTAGATCAGACGGGCGAAGGAGGGAGAGACTATGGGCTGGAATTTTCTCCAGTCTTGCCATATCTGGATCTTTTTTGGCTTTCCCCTGACTACTTGCAAGAGCAGCTTTACTAAGCCCTAAAAGCAAAAACAAAACGGTTACCAGGATACACCATACATTGATCTTTTTCATCTCCCTCTCCTTTCTTCTTACAATACAGCTGCTTGACGTACCCAATCTAAGCGTTCCAATTGGAAATCATCTGGCACGGTACAGTCTGCCCCAAGGATCAAACCACGACTTCCCGCTTCTGCGACCAAGCGACGGGTTTCTTGCTCGATAGCTGCTCGTTCCCCTTGGTAGAGCAAGCCTTTCTTGCCATTGACAAAGCCACCTAGGACAGCACGATCCCCAAAGAGCTTGCGACCTGCTGCTAGGCTCAGGCCTTCATGATGGGTCGCCCAGTTAATGACTTGAGCTGGATAATCCTTGAAGAGGTCCACTTCATTGCTGGCTCCTTCAAAGCCGCAAATATGAAGGATATTGATGCCCCCCGCTTCATTGGCTGCTTCTAGGACAGCGATGTTGCTTGGCTCAATGATCTTGCGGTATTCTTCCTCTGTCACACGCTCATCTTGGACCTGCTGGGTTGAGAAGTAAATCCCTTCCACTCCTGCTTCTTGGATCAAGCGGCGACTAAGAATGGCGATATCACCTGCGATGACATCAAGGACATGAGCTAAAGTTTCTGGCTCTTCCTTGATAAAGTCTGCAATCACTTGGTCTCCACGGGATTGATCCGTACGGAACCAACGTTTCAAATAAGAAATGGGCGAGAAGATATTGTAGAAAGAAGCAATCTCTTCATGGAAATGGGAACGAATCTCCTTGACCACTTCAATCTGTTTTTCAATCCAAGGATGATGCTCTCCAATCGGATGAATGTCCTTTAATTCTTGGATCGATGTGATCTCTCTCGAATAAAGAGCACTCGGATAGCGGAAGAAGCCATCGCTCATAATCTTGACAAAATCAGGTGATATTTCTTCAACATAGTGTTGGTGTCCTTTGATACTCTTTTCAAGTACGGCTGGATTGTCTAGCCCCAATTCTTTTTCTTCTTGTGTCACATAATGGAGCCAAAATCCTACAGGGATTCGCTCTACTGCTTCGCCTCGAATGGCACGAAGAACCAATTCTTTTTTACTCATACTGTACATCCTCCTCATCTTTTCTCCAAAAGAAAGATTGACTGCTTTCCTTCTGGAATTTGTAACCATGATATCACCTCGAAAAGTAGCTGACTAATATATTTTCCCTATCAAGGCCTTAAAATTTCTTTATTAAGAAAGGTATTAAAAAAACTCAAGTCCTTGAAAATAGGGACTTGCGGGTATCTTTCTCTATTCTTTCATTTTAGAAGAAAAGGACCGCTTTGATCTTTTCTTGATCCGGTTATAGCATAAAACTATACCCCTTCTTTTAAGCTGAAAAATGGCATCTATTTAGGTGAAAAAGCCCTTCATATCAACATTTCTTTCTTCCTATTCATTTTACCATTCCCTGGATCCCCTTCTCCTCTTTCTTGTCATGCAAGATTGAAAGGAGTATAATTTTTGTAGAATAATTTTAAGGAGTGTACGGTTTATGAAAACAACAAAAACCACCTTTACCATCGTTTCTGCTCTTGCTTCTGTCATTTTACTGACGAGTTGTGGAAGCAACACCACTAAAACGCAAGAGACAAAAGCAAGCAGCACTAAAAATCAGGTGACGATGACCTATGATCAACAGCGCTCACAAGAAAATACCATGTCTGTCCTCTGGTACCAAAAGGCAGCAGAAACCAAGGCTTTGTATTTACAAGGCTACAATGTCGCTACTGACCGTTTGAAAGAGATCCTCCAAACTCCTTCTGATAAGCCTTATTCCATCGTCTTGGATTTGGACGAAACTGTTTTAGACAACAGCCCTTACCAAGTTCAAAACGTCAAAGATGGTACGGCCTTCAATCCTAAAGATTGGGATGTTTGGGTGAAAAAAGCAGCCGCAAAAGCGGTGCCAGGTGCCAAAGATTTCCTTCAATATGCGGATCAAAACGGGGTTCAAATCTACTACATTTCTGACCGTACAACCTCTCAAGTAGATGATACCATCAAGAACCTTGAAAAAGAAGGCATTCCTGTTCAAGGACGTGACCACCTCATGTTCTTAGAAGATGGTGTCAAATCAAAAGAAGGCCGTCGCCAAGCTGTGCAAGAAAAGACCAATCTTGTCTTGCTCTTCGGGGACAACCTAGTCGACTTTGCAGACTTCTCTAAGACCTCTGAAGCTGATCGCGACAAGAAATTGGACGAATTGCAAAAAGAATTTGGTGAAAAATTCATCATCTTCCCAAATCCAATGTATGGATCATGGGAATCTGCTGTCTACCAAGGTAAAAAACTAGATGCCAAGGGACAAACAGAAGAACGCCTCAAAGCCTTGCAAGGTTTTGATAAATAAAGCAAACATCCTCGCTAGGAAAAACCTAACGAGGATGTTTTTTTCTATATAGAATAGACAAATTTATTCAACTGTTACAGACTTAGCAAGGTTCCGTGGTTTATCAACATCGAGCCCACGATGAAGGGTTGCAAAGTAGGCAATCAATTGGGTTGGTACCACCATTGAGATTGGAGAGAGGTAAGGGTGAACCGCTGTCAAGACCAAATCATCTGTCTCTTTAGCGACATTTTCTTCTGCAATGGTTAAAACATGAGCCCCACGTGCTGCCACTTCTTGGATGTTTCCACGTGTGTGGCTGGCTAGGACTGGGTCAGACAAGAGGGCAATGACCGGTGTACCGTCTTCGATCAGAGCGATGGTACCGTGTTTCAACTCACCCGCAGCGAAGCCTTCACCTTGGATGTAAGAAATTTCTTTTAGTTTCAGACTGGCTTCCATAGCAACATAGTAATCTTGACCACGTCCGATATAGAAAGCATTGCGGGTTGTTTCCAACAAGCCACGGACTTTTTCGTCGATCACTTCTTTTTCTGAAAGGGTTGATTCGATCGATTGGGCAACGATAGACAATTCGTGCACCAAATCAAAGGCTTTGGCCTTCTTATTGCCATTAGCTTCCCCAACAGCTTTCGCCAGAAAGGCAAGGGCTGCGATTTGAGCCGTATAAGCCTTAGTAGAAGCTACCGCAATTTCAGGACCAGCATGGAGCAACATGGTCATGTCTGCTTCACGTGAAAGAGTTGAACCTGGAACATTGGTCACTGTCAAGCTTGGAATGCCCATTTCATTGGCTTTGACCAATACTTGGCGGCTATCAGCTGTTTCACCAGATTGGCTGATAAAGATGAAGAGTGGTTTCTTGCTAAGAAGCGGCATACCATACCCCCACTCAGATGAAATACCGAGTTCTACTGGGGTATCTGTCAACTCTTCCAACATTTTTTTAGACGCAAATCCAGCATGGTAAGAGGTACCAGCCGCAAGGATATAGATGCGGTCTGCTTCTTGAACAGCCTTGATAATAGCTGGATCTACCACTACTTGACCAGATTCATCTGTATAGGCTTGGATCAACTTACGCATGACAGTTGGTTGCTCATCGATTTCCTTGAGCATGTAGTATGGGTAAGTCCCTTTTCCAATATCAGAAAGGTCGAGTTCAGCTGTATAGCTAGCCCGTTCTTTGACGTTTCCATCATAGTCTTGCACTTCAACGCTATCAGCCTTGACAATGACCAACTCTTGGTCATGGATTTCCATGTATTGGTTGGTTTCACGAATCATGGCCATAGCATCAGAGCAGACCATATTGTAACCATCTCCAAGACCGATCAAGAGTGGTGACTTATTCTTCGCTACATAGATGGTGCTTGGATCTTCCGCATCCATCAATGCAAAAGCATAGGCCCCACGGATGATGTGGAGGGCTTTTTTAAAGGCTTCGAGCGTAGACAAGCCATCTTCTTCAGCAAATTTTCCGATCAAGTGGGCGGCGATTTCTGTATCTGTTTGCCCCTTGAAATGGTGACCGGCTAGGTATTCTTCCTTGATTTCAAGGTAGTTTTCAATCACCCCATTGTGGACCAACACAAAGCGACCTGTCTCCGAACGGTGTGGGTGAGCATTGTCCTCAGTTGGTTTTCCATGAGTGGCCCAACGGGTATGTCCAATCCCAGCTGTCCCTTCGACACCTTCTGCCTTAGATGACAATTCTGCAATGCGGCCAACTGCCTTTACCAATTGGCTCTTGCCTTCACTAGCCAGAAAAACACCCGCAGAGTCATAGCCTCGGTATTCGAGTTTTTCAAGTCCTTGAATCAAAATATCAGTAGCATTTGTATTTCCTACAACACCAACGATTCCGCACATAGTTTTTACGATATAGCCTTGCTATACTTTCCCCTTTACTTAGTCAAACGACCCATGGTCGATTTCTCAGTTGCTTTGGAATTGGTCTAGTCTAATTTACCTAAAAAGCAACCATCGGAGTCAGTATACAATGCTTCTTCCAGTTTGTCAACTAGGAAATTCAAGAAAATTGGTCTAGTTAAGTTAGGGTTAAGATTAGAGACAAAGTCATCTAAGAAAATTTCCACTGTAAGAAAAATGCCTGAAACAGAATGGTTTCAGACATTCGGAATAATTGAGAGTCAAACCGTTTGGGGAACTGTTTGACTCCAAACTTTAAAACGACAATGCGAGGAGGCTCAAATTGAACGGAACACAGGCTACGGATTTTGATTTAGTCTTCAAATCCATTGGCTTGGCTTAGCTCTTTAAACCAATGGCCAGATTTTTTGAGGGTTCGTTTTTGACTTTCGAGGTCCAACTCAACTAAGCCATAGCGGTTCTTGTAGCCATTGAGCCATGACCAGCAGTCAATAAAGGTCCAGATCAAATAACCTTTACAGTTGGCACCATCTTGAATAGCCCGATGGAGCTCACGAAGATGGTCTTTGACAAAGTCAATCCGGTAGTCGTCATGGATCACTCCATCTTTGCGGAATTTTTCCTCTCCTTCAACCCCCATTCCATTTTCTGTCAGGATCCACTCGATATTGCCATAGTTTTCCTTGATATTTTGGGCAATGTCATACAAACCTTGCTCATAGATTTCCCAACCTCGGTGGGGATTGATCTTGCGTCCTGGCATGACATAGGGTTCATAAAATTGTTCAAAGAGTAAGGGAGATGCTGGATTTGGAGCATAACGAGGAGCTGCTACACGGAGTGGCTGGTAATAGTTAACCCCTAGGTAATCCACCGTATTTTCCTCGATCAAGCGCAATTCAAAGGGATCATAATCCGGTAAGAGATCACGCTCCCGTAGGATCTCCACTAATTCTTCAGGATAATGACCAAGAACAGATGGATCTAAAAAAGATTTGGCTTGAAAGAGCTCGGCAATACGCGCAGCTTTCACATCTTCTGGATGCTGGCTCCGAGGATAGGCTGGTGTCAAATTGAGCACAATCCCGATACGGTAATTAGGATTCACCTCATGACAGGCCTTGACCGCTAGTGAGCTTGCTAACTGGGTGTGGTAGGCTACTTTTACAGCTGCTGCTGCGTCTACCTTATGAGGAAAATGGGCATCATAAAAATAACCAAACTCCACAGGGACAATGGGTTCATTAAAGGTGATCCACTGATCAACCAGATCCCCATAGGTCTTGAAACAAAAACGCGCATATTCTTGGTAAGCATAGGCCATTTCTTTATTTTCCCAACCATCCCCTTGCTCCTGAAGAGCCATCGGTAAATCAAAATGATAGAGGTTGACCAAGAGGTGAATCCCTTTTTCTTTGATCTTTTCAAAGACACGGCGGTAGAAATCAACACCTGCTTGATTGATTTCCCCTCGTCCTTCTGGGAAAATACGTGACCACTGAATAGAGGTCCGAAAGGCCGTGTGGCCGGTTTCTAACAAGAGATCTAGATCTTCTTCCCAGTGTTCATAAAAAGTCGATGTTTTCTCTGGTCCTTGCCCTTGATAAAAGCGGTTGGGCTCGATCCTATACCAGTAATCCCAGAGATTGTCTCCCTTTCCATCCTGGGCTAGACGCCCTTCTGTTTGAGGGCCCGAGGTCGAACTCCCCCATAAAAAATCCTTTGGAAATTGATACATGTCCTATTCCTCCTCATTCTACTAGCTCTATTGTAGCGAATCCTCCCCCAAAACCTAGTCACAATTTACAGTCTTTCTTACGCAGATTAAAGAAAAAGCCCCTTAGGAAAAATTCCTAAGGAAACTGGTCCTCTTTACAATTGAGTCACGACATATTCAAAGAGCTTGCGATCTGCTAGGCTCTTGTCAAAACGCAATTCCGGATGCCACTGAACGCCGAGGAAACGACTCTCATCTGTGGATTGAACGGCTTCTATGATGTCATCTTTAGGATCCCGCGCGATCACTTCTAAACCATCTGCCAAGTCTTTAATACTTTGATGATGGAAAGAATTGATGCGACTGGTCTTACCATAGATCTCTTGCAGGATCGTCTGATCCTTGGTCACCAACTCTTGGCTGGTGTACTGACCTGGATTGTCCTGCCAGTGGTGTTCAATGTCTTGATGCAGAGTTCCCCCTAGAGCGACATTATAGAGCTGGGTCCCACGGCAGACGGTAAAGATAGCTTTTTTAGCCGCACGCGCTTCTTCAATCAAGGCCAACTCAAAGAGATCGCGTTTCAAGAGATAGTCATCACTATCGATGGTGATTTCTTCTCCGTAAAACTTGGGCAAGACATTTTGTCCGCCGGTGATGATGAGCTTATCGATCATCGATAGGTAGTCTTTGGCCAAGGCCGCATCTCCAATTGGCAAAATCAAAGGAATCCCTCCTGCCTCTTTGACCGCTTCGACAAAACCAGTCGCCGCATAACTCATATTCGCGTCTGGATCATCCGGGAAGGGTCTTTCATTTCCTGTAATTCCAATTACTGGCCGTTTTTTCATACTTTTTTCCATATACTTTCATTCATTTTCAAGGCTTATTGTAACACAATTTTAAGCCAGACTCAATGGAGATTTTTTTGAAGAGAAGGTCTTTCCCTCTACCCCAAAAGCATTTAAAATTGCTTTCTATCAAAAAATCCTCAAGTGTGAAGACTTGAGAATGGTTTGTTAATTTTTGATAAATCCTTCTTTCACCAAAAAGTCACGCGCTACTTTAGCAGCAGGCTTACCTTCTACTCCGACTTGGTAGTTCATCTGGCTCATCTGGGCTTCCGTAATTTTACCCGCCAACTTGTTCAGAATGCCTTCTAATTCTGGATGTTTCTTAAGGAGAGCTTCTTTCATGAGGGGCGCCCCTTGATAAGGTGGAAAAAGTTGCTTGTCATCTTCAAGGACCACCAGGTCATAACGAGCCAGCTCGGCATCCGTTGAGTAGGCATCTGTTATCTGGATATCACCAGACTGGATAGCCTGGTAGCGAAGGGCTGGCTCCATGGTGGAGACTTGTAGATGAAGACCATAGACCTTCTGCAAGTCCTTGTTTCCATCCTCTCGGTCATTAAACTCGAGCGTAAAGCCTGCCTTGAGTTGTCCTTCCACCTTTTTCAAATCGGAAATGGTCTTGAGGCCATACTCTTGGGCAATTTTCTTAGGCACTGCGACAGCATAGGTATTTTGATAAGCCATAGGTTTGAGCAAGGCTAGGTCGTCTTGTCGCTTGATCCCATCTCGAGCAGCTTTGTAGACTGCTTCTGGATCATGACTGACTTGTGGTGCTGGCTTGAGGAGACTTTCGGTCACGGTCCCTGTAAACTCTGGATAGATAGCGATATCCCCTTTTTTTAGAGCTTCATAGAGGAAGGTGGTCTTGCCAAAATTCGGTTTGACAGTCACTGTCATATCCGTATTTTTCTCGATCAAGATCTTATACATATTGGCGAGAATTTCAGGTTCAGGACCCAACTTCCCAGCAATGACCAGATTTTCTTTTTTCGGTTTGGGAAGAAGACTTGGCGTATAAGAAGCTCCTAATCCAATAACCATCACAGCAAAGGCTGCAAAGATGGTCCGCAATTTGGCCTTTTCCATCCATTTGAGAAGAAGGTTAAATGCGATGGCTAAGAAGGCAGAAGATAGGGCACCGATCAAAATCAGACTGGCATTATTGCGGTCAATCCCTAGGAGGATAAAGGAACCGAGTCCCCCAGCTCCAATCAAGGCAGCTAGGGTAGCTGTCCCAATAATCATCACAGCTGCCGTGCGAATCCCAGACATAATGACGGGCATGGCCAAGGGAATCTCGAACTTCTTGAGTCGCTCCCACTTGGTCATCCCAAAGGCGATTCCTGCTTCTTCAAGGCTTGGATCAATCCCCTGTAAACCGGTGATGGTATTTTGAAGGATCGGGAAAATGGCATAGATGACAAGAGCTGTTAAGGCCGGAAGCGTCCCGATTCCCATAATAGGAATGAAGAGGCCCAAAAGAGCCATGGAAGGAATGGTCTGGAAGATCCCAGCTAGCTGTAAAACCCAGTTGCTTGTTCTTTTGTGGATACTCAAATAAATAGCTAGAGGAACAGCCAGAAAAATCGCAAGGAGCAAGGTCAGTAATGACAGTTGCAAATGTTGCCCCAGTGCAGCGAGCCAGTCCCCAAAGCGTTCTTGAAAGGTTGCAAGTAGTTTAGACATGGTGAGCACCTCCAAATAGATCTGCGACAAAGTCGTTGGCTGGCTGGGCAAGAATGGTCTCAGAATCCGCTACCTGTACAATCTCTCCTTCTTGCAGCACTGCAATCCGATCCCCTAATTTTAAGGCCTCGTCCGTATCATGGGTTACGAAGATGGTCGTCATGCCGAATTCTTTGTGCAATTCTTTGGTAAGAGCCTGCAACTGCTTACGGGAGATGGCATCCAAGGCTGAAAAAGGTTCGTCCATCAATAAAATCTTTGGTTCCCCAATGATAGCTCGCACAATGCCAATCCGTTGTTGCTCTCCACCAGATAGCTCGCTTGGTAAACGATGGGCATAATCTGCAGGGGGCAGGCCTACCTTGTTCAAGAGTTCTTCTGTTTTAGAAGCGATTTGCTCCTTGCTCCAGCCCTTCATCTCAGGAATAAGAGCTATATTTTCCGAAACCGTCAAGTTTGGAAATAGGGCAATGGCTTGAAGGACATAGCCGGTACTGAGACGTAACTCCCGTTCATCATAGCCCTTGATACGTTTTCCATCCATATAGATATTGCCATCAGTCGGCTCCAAGAGACGATTGACCATCTTGAGCATGGTGGTCTTTCCAGATCCTGAAGGACCCACTAGCACCATAAATTCTCCATTTTCAATGCGGAGATTGACATCTTTTAAAATATCCTTTTCTGTATAGCGCAAGGCTACATGTTTGTATTCAATCATATTTTTCCTCAATAAGTTTTCTGTCTCTTAGAATATCCAATAGGCTGCTTGCTGGATGCCCTAGGACTTTTTCGACATCTGTAGAAACCCCAGCTTGTTCTCCAGCTTTAATCGCTGTATAGGTGCTGACCCAGGCATCGTACTCCCATGTTTGTGCTGGCCATTTTTTCCGTGACTCATAAGCTTCTTCTACTGATTCATCCACATACGTGATGGTTTTACCGCTCTCTTTTGAGAGGAGCGCTACGATTTCTTCCATGGAAAGGTTCTCTGGTCCTGTTAGATTCAAGGTTTGGTTTTCCCATTTCTTAGCATGTGAGAGAATCTCCGCTGCAACACTAGATGTGTCCTTACGGGCAACTGCTGAAACCTTCCCACTTCCTGCTGGACCACGAATCTCTCCATTTTCAAGTGCAATATCAATCAAGAAATCCAAATAAAAATTGTCTCTCAAAAAAGTATAGGTGAATCCTAATTCCTTGATATAGGCTTCCGTCTGGGCATGATCTCGAGATAGGGTAAAAGTTGCCTTCTCATCTGCCCCATAAAAGGAGGTATAAACGATATGTTGCACTCCTGCTAGCTTTGCGGCATCTAAAAAGTCCTTGTGCTCTTTGACACGCTCTGGATTTTCCCGAGCAGAGACCATCAATAAGACATCGATACCCTTTAAGGCCTCAACCACCTCTGGAGTATTGGCATACACCATCTTACGAATTTCCGCTGACGCGTAGACTGTTGCCCGCTCTGGACTTCTTGCCAGATGGATAGAAGCAATTCCTTTCTGATCTATGAGATCAGCTACATAAGAACCTAATTTTCCTGTTACACCTGTCATACCAATCATAAGCATTTTCCCCTCTACTATAATTCACTCTCTTTAGCTTTTAGATTTGAGATTATCCGCTCTTGATAGGCTTCAAATTCTCGGATTTCTTGATCAGAAAATCCTTGATAAAAAATCTCTCCCAGCTCTTTGCTGACACGGTCTCCAATTTCTTTTTGCGCCCAACCGAGGTCTGTCAAAGAGATATATTTTTTCCTTTTATCTTGCGTGCAAGGTTGAATCGTAACCAAGCCTTGTTCTTCCAATTTCTTAACCATACTGGTCAATGTATTATTAGCTAGCCCCGTCGCAAGAGCGATATCTGTCGCAGTAGCGCACCCCAACTCTTGCTTCCACAAAATCGTTAAAATTTTTCCTTGTTCACTTCTGTATTGAGCATCTGGTTCCTTGCTCAAGAGTTTTTGAAAGATACGCCCGTTTAACAAACGAATCTGTAGAGCTTGATAGCCCCCTTGCATCTTGTCCATTTTGTCTCCTTTTTATTTCTATATCGAAATATCAAAGTCATTGTACCATTGCTTATTACATCTGTCAACTATTTCGATATAGAAATAGTATTTTTTTGACAAGTGGCTCTTCAAAGGATTCTTGCACAGCTCCAAATGACCAGACTTTTTTACCCCTTTTACACAAACTTCTTTGGAATACGGTCAAAAATTCGCTATAATAGTAACAAATGTTAAACTCCTTTTGTAACGACACTTGGTTTTACGATGTGGTAATCTGTTAACTGTATGATAGAAAGATCGGAGTATTTGTGATGCATATCCCAGATAATTATTTGAGTCCTGCAAGTTGTGCCCTCTTAGCTGTAGCGGCTGCCCCTGCGATTGGCGTATCCATTGCCAAAGTCAAAGTTCAATTAAAGGAAAATAAAGAGTTGGCCCCTATGCTTGGCGTCGCAGCCTCTTTATCCTTCTTGTTAATGATGTTTAATGTTCCAGTTCCAGGGGGGACAACGGCACACGCTGTCGGTGGTGCCCTGCTGGCCATCCTGATTGGTCCCTATGCAGCTTCCCTAGCCTTATCTGTCGCCTTGATCCTCCAGGCCTTCTTATTTGGAGATGGAGGAATTCTAGCCCTTGGAGCCAATATCTTTAATATGGCCGTTGCCATGCCTTTTATCGGCTATGGGATTTACAGTTGGTTCCGCAAACACCATCATGAATCTCTTGGAGTGATCGTGGGTTCCTATGTTGCCATCAACGCCGCAGCTCTCTTAACAGGGATTGAACTTGGCTTGCAACCCTTAATTGCATCTGAAGCTGGACAACCCCTCTACAACCCTTATGGATTAGAAGTCACGATTCCTGCCATGATGGCTGCCCATCTTGTGGTCGCCGGCTGGGTCGAAGCCTTCTTCACCTATGTGATTTACCGCTTTGTCAAACAAGTGGCCCCATCTGAATTGTATACACCAAGTAGCAAAAATACGACTTCATTTGTCAAAAAAATCCGCTGGGTCCTCTTGGGTCTGATCGTTTTGAGCCCTCTCGGTCTCCTAGCAGAAGGAACGGCTTTTGGAGAATGGTCTTCTGAAGAATTAGGATCCTTGCTCAAGGGAAAAGTCCCAGCTGGTATCAAAAATGGATTTTCTTTTGAAGCCTTGTTCAGTGATTACACCATTCCTGGAACTAAAATTGCGATTGGCTATATTCTATCAGCCATTACAGCTGTTCTCATTTTCTATATCATTAGCAAAATGATTCGATCAATAAACGGAGCAAAAACTTCTCATGCGTAAACTTCCTGACTGGCTCCTTCAAGAGCAAACGACTCTAGAAGCATCCAAAAGCCATCACTATTTACAAATGAACCTTCACACATTGCGCCATTTTCTTGGCAAAATGAAACAAACGACACCCGCATTCAAGGCCAAAACTTCCTCTTGGATGCGGCTTGTTTACTTTTTAACCCTAGCCATTCTCATTACAACAGCCCACCATACGATCCAGCTCTGGATCCTCGGTATCCTCTTACTACTTCACATTGCTATGCTTCCAGGAGAAGCCCTTCTTCACCTGTTTAAGGTCCTCGTCAAGGTCCTTCTTTTCTCTGCCATTGTGATTTTACCGAGTATCTTATTTCAAGGATTTCAAAATGGTGGACTCTTTTTGTTACGTGCAGGGATCATTGTTCTCAATATTTCTCTCTTCTTAGCCACTACCACAAGCGTCCAACTGGTGGATGCCCTAAGGCAGTTGCATGTCCCAAAGACCTTTGTCCAGACCATTGATATTACGCTAAAATATAGTTATATTTTAGGAAAACACCTTCACCAACAAATCGAGTGTGTCCAACTTCGAACCGTTGGTCAAAAAGTGAGCCTCCATCTTTTTGGCTCTCTGCTGGGTCTCTTGTATCTCTCAACAAAGAACCATACCAAAGAGGTCTACGAGGCCATGTTGCTGAGAGGATATGGCATGGACAGGAAACAAAAAGAGCCCTTCTGTTGGAAAAAAGAAGATGGCCTTTTACTACTGGAATTAGTCTTCCTTATTGCCGTCACCACTCTATTCCGTTAGAAAGGATAGCTTATGATTACCATTCAAGATGGAAATTACCATTACACAGATGAGGTTGGAATCCACGATATCCAACTACAGATCAAGCAAGGAGAAACGATCGCTTTGATGGGACCAAACGGAGCGGGAAAATCCACACTTTTCAAAATTCTGGTTGGACTTTTACCCCTGTCTTCTGGTCAATACCACTTTAAGGATTGGACGATAGATGACACTTTCTTAAAAGATCCCCATCGTGCTGGTCAGTTATTTCAACAGGTGGGGCTTATTTTTCAAAATAGCGATACGCAACTCTTCAACACAAGCGTCTATGATGAACTCGCTTTTGGCCCACGTCAACTCGGCTTAGCTGCAGTTGAAATCGACCAACGCGTCAATGACACACTGGCTCTTTTAGAGATTGAACACCTGAGAGATCGCATTCCCTACCATCTCTCCGGAGGGGAGAAGAAGCTAGTCGCTATCGCCAGTGTCCTCACTATGAATCCTAGTCTCTTGCTTTTTGATGAGCCTTTTAACGGCCTCTCCCCCAAATACCAAAAGCTGATCATCGCCTTACTCCAAGATCTCAAAACAGCAGGAAAAACAATTGTGATTTCCTCCCACCATTTCGACCAAATCGCTCCGATTGTGGAACGGGTTCTGCTTTTTTCAGAGGAACACACCATTACAGGCAGCTACGATCGAGCTGATTGGGAACATCATCCAGATATTCAACAATCGTTTTCGACATGTTAAAAAGCCTCGGTAGGGTTCTTCCTACCGAAGCTTTTTTGATGAAAGAGATAAGGGTTAATGTCCTTTATGCTTGTCTCTTCGTTTTTGCTGTTTGCGTTCGAATTTCTCTTGTTTGAGCAATTGTTTTTGGACACTAGATTGATGTTTTGAAATCTTTTTCCTTTCCTCATACTGCGACTGCAATAGTTCTTTCGACTTGGAAGAAATTTTCTTCTTTACTTGTTTCTTCACAGTTCGCTGTAATCGTTTAGGATTCTTGATTTTTACATGTTGCTTAACTGTAGCTTCTGGACTAAAAGATAAATGAGTAAACTGAGTCTGTAACATCTCTAGAATTTCATCATCTTTTGGCTCCTGACCAAATGTCACACGACAAACTT